>Ga0209211_10000977_pt1 | contig 56314 bp, 48 predicted proteins | sample RifGroA2_FD_183992 | JGI IMG/M metagenome (GOLD analysis project Ga0209211, IMG submission 183992) | Groundwater microbial communities from Rifle, Colorado, USA - Groundwater A2 (SPAdes) (version 2) | ecosystem: Environmental > Aquatic > Deep subsurface > Groundwater | place: Rifle, Colorado... | reverse complement strand
AAGCCCAACGACCTCGACCACTACGAAGGCCGCTATGGAGTGGAAGACACGCGCCAGGCGGTGCTGGAGGCCAAGCGGGCGGGGCTGATCCCGTTCTGCGTCACGGTGGACAAGGAGGCCGGCGAGTATCTGCCGCACCTGTTCGGCCGCCGCGGCTACAGCGTGGTGCACGACGCGCGGCGCCTGCCGCAGGTATTGACCAGCCTGTACGCCAGCCTGACCGCCTGAGAGCCTGTTCACGATCTGCTGTGACTTGATCGCAATGGCGCGATACGGCGTTGAAAGCGTCTTCGGAATGCTTGTTCATGTCTGGATAAATGCCGCTTCCTCAGCCATTTTCGCCTTGTCTCGCGTGAGCGCCGAGATCATGAGCACGCTCTGACACACGCTTGCCCAGCAAAAAAGGTTGGCCGCAACACTGCGGCCAACCTTTTTTGTTGATGCGCCGGGGCGCGGCTCAGTACAGGTAGACACCGTCCGGCTGCGGTGCCGGCACCGGTACCGGCTGGCGCAGCATGTCGCACACCGCGGACTCGATGCCGTAACACAGCGCGGTCAGCGGCAGGTCGTTGCCTTCCTTGCCGAACGGCTCTTCCAGCTCCTCGCCCAGCACGTCCAGCGCCATATAGGTGTAGGCGATGAACACCGCGATCAACGGCGTCAGCCAGCCGATGCTGGTGGTCAGCCCGATCGGCAGCAGCATGCAGTAGATGGTGACGGTGCGGTTGAGCAGCACACGGTAGGTGAACGGGATCGGCGTATTGCGGATGCGTTCACAGCCGCCGACCACGTCGGACAGCGCGTCCAGGTTGCGGTCGACGCTCTGCCACTGCCACTGGTCGATGCTGCCGCTGTGGCGCAGGCTGGCATTGAGGCGGTGCAGGTAGAGCAGGATCAGCCCCGGCTTGCCGGGCGCGTCGGCGATCGCCTGCCATTCCGCCGCCGGCAGCAGCCGCTGCAGGTGGGCGGCGACGTCGTCCTGGCGCAGCTGGCCTTTCAGCGCATAGGCAAAGGCACAGATGCCGTGCAGCATCTGCCGCGACTCCGGCCGCGCATCGGCGACCGCCAGCAGCTTGCCGGCCAGGGTGCGCGCCACGATCAGCAGCGTGCCCCACAGCTTGCGCGCTTCCCAGAAACGCTCGTAGCTGACCGAATTGCGGAAGCTGAGGAAGATCGCCAGCGACACCCCCATCAGCGTGAAGATGTAGATGTTCAGCGACGACTGCGCGTGCTGGCTGATCCACCAGTTGGTGGCAAAGGCGGACAGCAGCGAGATGAGGAACACCAGGCACAGCCGGGGCAGGATGCGCGGCAGTACCGAGCCGCGCCAGACGAACAGCAGCTCGAACCAGTTGTGACGAGAGTGGATGATCATGATCGGTAGCGGGGGCAGCGAGAGAGAGACCAGCCCGACATCATAGGCGCTGCCGGCCTGCGGCCACAAGGCGTGGCGGCGGCAACGGCGCCTTTTTTGTGCGCTGCGGCAAGCCGCCGCCGTGGGCAAGGGCGGCGGACGACAAGTTCACGCCGTCTGGCACCGGATTCCGATCCGTTGATACGAATCAATGATGCCAATGTCACCGCCGGCGGATGATGCGCGCATGAATTCCCTCATAGCGTGGTGGAGAGCATCATGAAAAGCTTCAGGATAAGTGCACTTGCACAGGGCGTATTACTGGCAACCTTGCCGTTCGCTGCATCGCTGGCGCTGGCGGACGCCGCCGGTAGTCCGGCGGCCCAGTCTCAGCAGGAGATGCATCAGAACATCAACCCCAAGGCGCCGCCGATCACCAAGGTCGAATTCGAGCGCGCCAAGCAGATCTACTTCGAGCGTTGCGCCGGCTGTCACGGCGTGTTGCGCAAGGGTGCCACCGGCAAGCCGCTGACGCCGGACATCACGCTGGGCAAGGGCACCGACTACCTGAAGGTGTTCATCGCCTACGGCAGCCCGGCCGGGATGCCGAACTGGCAGACCTCCGGCGAGATGAGCGAGCAGGACGTGGACCTGATGGCGCGCTACATCCAGCAGGAGCCGCCGACCCCGCCGGAATTCTCGCTGGCCGACATCGAGAAGTCGCGCAAGATCTACCTGCCGGTGGAAAAACGCCCGACCAAGAAGATGAACAGCTACAACCTGGACAACATCTTCTCCGTCACCCTGCGCGACAGCGGTGAAGTGGCGCTGATCGACGGCGACAGCAAGCAGATCATCAACATCATCAAGACCGGCTACGCGGTGCACATCTCGCGGCTGTCCAAATCCGGTCGCTACCTGTACGTGATCGGCCGTGACGCCCGTCTCAACCTGATCGACCTGTGGCTGCCGAAGCCGGACAACGTCGCCGAGGTCAAGGTCGGCCTTGAGGCGCGCTCGGTGGAGACGTCCAAGTTCAAGGGCTTCGAGGACAAGATCGCCGTTGCCGGCACCTACTGGCCGCCGCAGTTCGTGATCATGGACGGCGACACGCTGAAGCCGCGCAAGGTGGTGTCCACCCGCGGCATGACCGTCGACAACGAGTATCACCCCGAGCCACGGGTGGCCTCCATCGTCGGCAGCCACTACAAGCCCGAATTCGTGATCAACGCCAAGGAAACCGGCAAGATCATGATGGTCGATTACTCCGACCTCAATAACCTGAAAACCACCACCATCGACTCCGCCAAGTTCCTGCACGACGGCGGCTTCGACAGCAGTGGTCGCTACTTCCTGGTTGCCGCCAACGCCTCCAACAAGATCGCGGTGGTCGACACCAAGGAAGACAAGCTGGCGGCACTGGTCGATGTCGGCAAGATCCCGCACCCGGGTCGCGGCGCCAACTTCGTGCATCCGAAATACGGTCCGGTGTGGAGTACCTCGCACCTGGGCAGCGAGGACGTGACGCTGATCGGTACCGATCCGGTGAAACATCCGCAGTACGCGTGGAAGGCGGTCAGCGTGTTCAAGGGCCAGGGGGGCGGTTCGCTGTTCATCAAGACCCATCCGAAATCGAAGAACCTGTGGGTGGATACCCCGCTGAACCCGGATGCCAAGGTCAGCCAGAGCGTGGCGGTCTACGACATCAACAACCTGGCCAAGGGGCCGCAGGTGATCGACGTGGCCGCCTGCGCCAAGCTTGCCGACGACGGCGCCAAGCGCGTGGTGCAGCCGGAGTACAACAAGGGCGGCGACGAGGTGTGGTTCTCGGTGTGGAGCGCCAAGAACAAGGAATCGGCCATCGTGGTGGTCGACGACAAGACCCGCAGCTGCAAGGCGGTGATCAAGGACAAGCGCCTGATTACCCCGACCGGCAAGTTCAACGTCTACAACACCCAGCACGACGTTTACTAACCCTCAGCGCGGGCCGCGATCCGGCCCGCCACGGAGATCATCATGAAAACATCCCTGCTTACCGCGCTGCTGCTCAGTGGCGGCCTGCTGCTGGTCACCAGCGCCAACGCCTCGCCGGAGCTGGCGAAGAAGTACAACTGTTTCGCCTGTCACGGCATGGACAAGAAAGTGGTCGGCCCGGCGTTCAAGGACATCGGCAGCAAGTACAAGGGCCAGAACATGCAGGCCAAGCTGGAAGAGAAGGTGAAGAAGGGCGGCGCCGGCAGTTTCGGCCCGATCCCGATGTCGCCCAACCCGCAGGTGCCGGATGCCGACATCAAGCTACTGGTGAAGTGGGTGCTGGCGCAGTAAGTCCCGCTTCTTGCCGCACGCCGGCCCGCCCCGGGCCGGCCGCCGCGGCGCGGACTTTGATCGCAGCAGGCGCCGCCTGCTGCCGTGAAAGCCTGACCGGAATCCCGCCATGAAACTGCCTGCCTGTTGCCGTACGCTGACCGCCAAGTGCCTGCTGCTGGGCTGTTGCGCCGCCTTGTTCATCTCCGAAGCCGTCTATGCCGACAACGGCATCGTCGCCCCCGCACCGCAACGCGTCGCCGAGCTGCGCCACCTGCTGCGCGAGGACTGCGGCGCCTGTCACGGTCTGACCCTCAACGGCGGCCTCGGCAGCCCGCTGACCGCCGCCGCGCTGGCCGGCAAACCGGGCGACAGCCTGGTCGCCACCTTGCTCGATGGCCGTCCCGGCAGCGCGATGCCGCCGTGGCGGCCGTTCATGAGCGAGGCCGAGGCACAGTGGCTGATCCGGCAATTGCAGCAGGGGGTGACACCATGAAGGCGATGACAAGGTTGGCCGCAGCGGCGGCTACCATGCTGCTGCTGGCCGGTTGCGCCACGCCGGCGCTGCGCGGCAGTGGCGATCTCGGCGTGGTGATCGAGCGCGCCGCCGGCAGCGTGCAGGTGGTCAGCAACAGCAGCAACACCATGCTGGCACGCATCGGTGGGCTGGGCGACCTGTCGCACGCCTCGCTGGTGTACAGCCGCGACGCGCGCTACGTGTACGTGTTCGGCCGTGATGGCGGCATCAGCAAGGTCGACATCCTCGCCGGCAAGCTGGTGGCGCGGGTGCTGCAGGCCGGCAACAGCATCGGCGGTGCCATCTCCAGCGATGGCCGCATCGTGGCGGCGCAGAACTACAGCCCGGGCGGGGTCAAGCTGTTTGACGCCGACACGCTGGCGCTGCTGGCCGACATTCCGGCGCTGGACGACAACGGCCAGCCGTCCAAGGTGGTCGGCCTGGCCGACCTGCCCAGCAACCGCTTCGCCTTCAGCCTGTTCGAGGCCGGCGAGATCTGGGTGCTGGATGCGGCCACGCCGCGCGCGCCGCAAGTCACCAAATACCGCAACGTTGGCCGCAACCCCTACGACGGCCTCGCCAGCAGTGACGGCCGCTACTACATCGCCGGCCTGTACGGCGACGACGGCCTGGCCCTGCTGGACAACTGGCAGCCGCAGGCCGGGGTGCGCCGCATCCTGCCCGGCTATGGCCAGGGCCGGGACAAGCAGCCGGTGTACAAGATGCCGCACCTGCGCGGCTGGAGCATCGCCGGCGACTACGCCTTCCTGCCGGCCATCGGCCTTCACGAGGTACTGGTAGCGGACAACCGTAGCTGGCAGGAAGCGGCGCGGGTGCCGGTATACGGCCAGCCGGTGTTCGTGATGGCAGAGCCGTCCGGGCGCCGCGTGTGGGTGAACTTTGCCTTTCCGCACAACGACACGGTGCAGGTGATCGACGTGCCGACGATGCAGGTGATCCGGACGCTGAAACCGGGCCGCGCCATCCTGCACATGGAATTCACCGCCCGTGGCGACGCGGTGTGGCTGTCCAGCCGCGACGACGACAAGCTGGTGGTGATCGACACCGCCACCTTCCAGACGCGGCGCGAACTGCCAGCGGCCAACCCTTCCGGCATCTTCTTCAGCTGGCGCGCCGGCCGGATGGGGATGTGATGGGCGCGCCGCGAGAGCCTGGCGCGCTCCCCGCGCCGTTGCTGGCACTGCTGGACCGCTACCAGCGCGACTTTCCGTTGCAGCCGCAGCCATTCCGCCTGCTGGCAGAGCAGTCGGGCATGAGCGAGCACGCCTTGCTGGCGGCGCTGGCACAGGCGCGCGCCGACGGCCTGCTTGGCCGCCTCGGCGCGGTGTTCGCGCCCAATACCGTCGGCGTCAGCACGCTGGCGGCGCTGGCAGTGCCACCGGCGCAGCGCGACGCCATCGCCGCGCAGATCAGCGCGCTGCCGCAGGTCAACCACAACTACGCGCGCGAGCACCACTACAACCTGTGGTTCGTGCTCACCGCGCCGGATCGTGCCGGCATCGATGCCGCGCTGGCGCAGATCGCCAGCTGCACCGGCTACCCGCCGCTGGACCTGCCGTTGCAGCGCGAATACCACATCGACCTCGGTTTTGCCCTCGGCGCTGGCGGTCCGGCGCGGCGGCCAACCCTGAGCCCGGCCGCGCCGCTGCTGGACGACGGCGATCGTCGCCTGATCGCGGCGTTGAACGAGGGCATCGCGCTGCAGCCGCGCCCGTTCGCGCTGCTGGCCGACGGCTGCGGCCTTGCCGAGGACGAGGTGCTGCAGCGGCTGCAAGGCTGGGTCGCCAGCGGCGTCATCCGCCGCTTCGGCATGGTGCTGCGCCACCACGAGCTGGGCTTCCGCGCCAACGCGATGTGCGTGTGGCAGGTGCCGCCGGCGGCGCGCGACGCCATCGGTACGGCGCTGGCCACCGACCCGGCGGTGACGCTGTGCTACGCGCGGCCACCGCAGGGCGCGCACTGGCCGTACAACCTGTTCTGCATGATCCACGCCCGCGATGCCGCCAGCGCTCACGCCGCCGCGCAAAGGTTGGCCGCAAGCCACGGCCTGGCCGCGCTGCCGCAGGCGGTACTGATTTCCACCCGCCGCTACACCCAGCGCGGCGCCCGTTACTGACCGGAGTCCTGCCATGAATGCGCCTTTTCCCCACGCCGTGCCCGCCGCTGCCACCCCGCACGCGGCCGAGGTGCCGGATGCGACGCTGGACGCGCTGGACAGCCTGATCATCGACACGCTGCAGGGCGGTTTCCCGCTGCTGCCGCGCCCGTACGCCGCCGTCGCCGACAGCATCGGCCTGGGTGAGGCGGTGCTGCTGAAGCGGCTGCAACGGCTGCTGGCCGGGCGGGTGCTGACCCGTTTCGGCCCGATGTACCAGATCGAGCGCATGGGCGGCGCCTTCGTGCTGGCGGCGCTGGCGGTGCCGGAGGCGCGCTTCGACGCGGTGGCGGCGCAGGTGGGCGCGCTGCCGGCGGTGGCGCACAACTATCGCCGCGAGCACCACTTCAACATGTGGTTCGTGCTGGCCACCGCCACTCCCGGCGGCATCGCCGATGCCATCATCGACATCGAGACCGCCACCGGCCTGCGCGTGTATGACTTTCCCAAGCTGCGCGAGTACTACGTCGGCATGCGGTTTACCGTCGGCGGCCAGGCGCCGGTCGGCACGCTGCCGGACAGCACGCAGGGCAATCACGAGGTAGAGCTGGACGAGCGCGACCGGCAGCTGATCCGCGCCAGCCAGGGCGGGCTGCCGCTGCTGCCGCAGCCGTACCGGCAATTGGGTGAAGCGCTGGCGATGACGGAAGACGAGGTCTGCCAGCGGCTGGGGCGCATGCTGCAAAACGGGGTCATCCGCCGCATCGGCGCGGTGCCCAATCACTACGCCATCGGCTACGCCGCCAACGGCATGGCGGTGTTCGATGTCGACGATGCGCAGATCGACGCGCTGGGCGAGCGGGTCGGCGGCCTGCCGTATGTCAGTCACTGCTACCGCCGCCTGCGCCGGCTGCCGCAGTGGCCGTACAGCCTGTTCGCGATGTGTCACGGCAGCAGCCGCGACGAGGTGATGCAGCAGGTGGCCGCCATCCGCCAGCTGCTGGGTGCCGCCTGTCGCGGTCACGAGGTACTGTTCTCCACCCGCATGCTGAAAAAGAGCGGGCTGCGTATCTGAGTCCGCGCCGCGTGTCGCTGCGCCGGCGGGCATTTTTTTGCCGGCGGCACTGGCAATTGTCACGGCTATCGCCAACACTGCAGTCAGCGGCAGTACAGATGCATGAACGGTTTGCAGGCACTGCCCGCCAATATCAATTGCCGGTATGCTTGCCGATATGGAAACCAACACCTGCGCGCCGCTGGGCAATTTCATCGACCTGATGCTCGACGCCATCTGCGTGGTCGACGCCGAGGGCCGTTTCGTGTTCGTCAGCGCCGCCTGCGAACGCATTTTCGGCTACGCCCCCGAGGAGCTGATCGGCAAGCCGATGATCGACTTGGTGTTGCCGGAAGACCGGCCGCGTACGCTACAGACGGCCAGCCAGATCATGGCCGGCCAGCCCAAGCCCCACTTCGAGAACCGCTACCTGCGCAAGGACGGGCAGGTGGTGCACATCATGTGGTCGGCGCGCTGGTCGGAGCGCGAACAGGTGCGCGTGGCGGTGGCGCGCGACGTGACCGAGCTGAAACAGGCGGCGGCGCTGCAGGCGGCACTGTACGCCATCTCCGAGGCGGCGCACGCGGCGGAGGACATGCTGGCGCTGTTCCGGCGCATCCACCGCATCATCGGCGAGCTGCTGCCGGCAGACAATTTCTCGGTGGCGCTGTACGATGCGGTGCACGACCAGCTGAGCTTTCCCTATTACGTCGATGTGCAGGAGCCGTCGCCGGTGGTGCGCAAGCCGGCCGCCGGCACGCTCTGCGCCGAGGTGATCCGCAGCGGCCAGCCTCTGTTGCTGACCCCGGAGACGCTGGCCGACTTCCCGGCGCACCTGCGCCAGATCGTTGGCCGCAAGTCGCTGTGCTGGCTGGGGGTGCCGCTCAATTCCTCCAAGGGCACCATCGGCGCGCTGGTGCTGAAAAGCTACTGCGGTGGCGTGCGCTACGGCGAAAAGGACAAGGAGCTGCTGCAGTTCGTCTCCAACCAGATCGCCACCGCCATCGAGCGTCACCAGCTGCACGCGCGGCTGCGCTACATGGCGCAGTACGACGAGCTGACCGGGCTGCCCAACCGCGGCCTGCTGTTCGACCGCCTGCACACCGCGCTGGCGCGGGCGCGGCGCGAGCAGGGGCGGCTGGCGCTGCTGTATCTCGATCTCGACAAGTTCAAGCAGGTCAACGACACCCACGGCCACGCGGTGGGCGACCAGCTGCTGCACGCGGTGGCCAGGCGGCTGCAGCAGTGCGTGCGCGAGGCCGACACCGTGGCGCGCATCGGCGGCGACGAATTCGTGGTGCTGCTGGAAAGCCTGCAGCAGCCGGAACACGCGCTGCCGGCCGCCGACAAGCTGCGCGGGGCACTGGACCAGCCGCTGACCATCGACGGCCACAGTCTGCGCATCCTGCCCAGCATCGGCATCGCGCTGTATCCGGAGCACGGCGACACCGCGCAGGCGCTGCTGCGCCACGCCGACGACGCGATGTACCAGGTGAAGAAGGGCGGCGACCAGCGCCTGCTGCCGCAGGACAGCGCCTGGCCCGACGCCGGCGGCCGCGAGCAGCAGCCGGCGTGAGCGTTACGGCGATGCCGCGCCGCGGCTTGAAGCCTGCGCTGGCCGCGCCTGTATGAAGGGCGCGGCGCAGTCCGCCGGCGACATGCCCGCGCTGAGCGCGCGGCGTTAGCGTCCTAATCCCGAGTCCCGAATCCGGCTAGCGTAAACCGCTGTGCCAGACAAAACGTTGGCCGCAAGCACTTGGTGCTTGCGGCCAACGTTTTCATGCAACCCGCTCAGCTGGCGGCGGGTGCCGGCAGCCGCTGACGGCCCCAGCGGTTGACCCACAGCGAGGCCAGGATCACCGTGCCGCCCAGTGCCAGGCGCGGCAGGTCGGCGTCGCGGTTCCAGATCAGCACGTTGACCAGCAGGCCGGCCGGCACGTGCAGCTCGTTCATGATCGCCAGCGTGCCGGCGCTGACGCGGGTGCTGCCCTTCACCCACCAGTACATGCCCAGCGCGGTGGCAAACAGCCCCATGTACACCAGCACCCCCCACTGCATCGCGGTGTGCGGCAGACGCGCCGGGTTGCCGAAGATCAGGTAGGACGGCAGCGCCAGCAACAGCGCGCCGAGGAAGAAATGGCCGAAGAAGCGGTGCAGCGGCTGCGAGACCGGATATTGCTGCAACAGGCGGCGGCACAGCACCTGGCCGGCGGCAAAAGTGAGGTTGGCCAGCTGCAGCAGCAGGAAGCCGGTCAGGTATTCGCCCTCCAGCGGCTGGAAGCGGATGATGATGCCGCCGCCGACCGCCACCGCGGCCGCCAGCAGCGCCCAGCGGTTGAAACGGCGCGCCAGCGCGTCGTCGAGCAGGGTGACGTAGATCGGCGTCAGCACCGTGAACAGCAGCACCTCCGGCACGGTCAGCACGCTGAAGCTGCGGTACAGGCACAGGTAGGTGATGCCGAACTGCAGCGCGCCAGCCAGCCAGAAGCCGGCCACCAGCCGCGCCGGCAGTCCGCGCCAGATGGTAAACGGCAGGAACACCGCGGCGGCGATCAGCACGCGCAGCAGCACGGCGAAGTCGCTGTCGACCTTGCCGGCCAGGTATTCGCCGATCAGGCTGAAGGAAAACGCCCACAGGATGGTAACGATGATCAGGTGACGCATGGAATGGCTTTGCAATGTCGGGACGGGTGGCGATGATAGGCGATGGCGCGCCGCTTGGGAACGGCGGGCGCCAGCGCGTGGCGCGGCAGGCACTACAATGAAGTAAGCGCCGCAGGGCGCGAAACGGTAACGGCCTGCCCGCCGCCATGCGGCAGGGGCGGGTCGCGGAGGGACGCATCATGACATCCTTGCGCAAGCAGCGCGGCTGGTATAACGGCGCCTATTTGTTCACCGCCATCTTCGTGCTGGTGCTGTTCATGTCGCAGCCGTGGTTGCCGCTGTTGTTGCTGGCGGCGCTGGCCGGCGCCGGCATCGTGATCGGCATCGCGCGCGGCGGCCACTACCTGAAACAGTGGCTGAGCCAGCATAGTCCGGACTGGCATTGGCACCGGCACTGAGCGGCATTGCCGGCCGGACCGGCAAGCCTTGACTGCGGTCAAGGAGCGCGGGCGGGACAAGTCCGACGATGACGCCATCGTCATTGCCGGAGGCTGTCATGCTGCGTCTCACCCACTACCTGCAAAGCCTGCTGCAACCCGCTCCCGTCGCACCGCCGCGCCAGCCTGGCGGCCCGGTGCTGATCTGGAACCTGATCCGCCGCTGTAACCTGACCTGCCAGCACTGCTACTCCATCTCCGCCGACAAGGACTTCGCCGGTGAACTGAGCACCGCCGAGGTGTTCACGGTGATGGACGACCTGAAGGCCTTCGGCGTGCCGGTGCTGATCCTGTCCGGCGGCGAGCCGCTGCTGCGCCCGGACATCTACGACATCGGTCGCCGCGCCAAGGAAATGGGCTTCTACGTCGGCCTGTCCAGCAACGGCACGCTGATCGATGCGGCCAACGTTGGCCGCATCGCCGACGTCGGTTTCGACTATGTCGGCGTCAGCCTCGACGGCATCGGCGCCACCCACGACAAGTTCCGCCGCCTGGACGGCGGCTTCGCGCTGGCGCTGAACGGCATCCGCCTGGCGCGCGACGCCGGCATGAAGGTCGGTGTGCGCTACACCATGACCGAGGACAACGCCCACGACCTGCCGGCACTGCTGCAGCTGGTGAGCGACGAAGGCATCGACAAGTTCTACTTCTCGCACCTCAACTACGCCGGACGCGGCAACAAGCACCGCGACAGCGACGCCCGCCACGCGCGCACGCGCTGGGCGATGGAGCTGCTGATCGAGTCCTGTCTCGCCCACCTGCGGGCCGGCACGGCGAAGGAATTCGTCACCGGCAACAACGACGCCGACGGCGTCTACCTGCTGCAGTGGGCGGCGCGGCACTATCCCGATCAGCTGGACGCCTTGCGCCAGCGCCTGACGCAGTGGGGCGGCAACGCCAGCGGCGTCAACGTCGCCAATATCGACAACCTCGGCAATGTGCACCCGGACACCATGTGGTGGAAGGTGACGCTGGGCAATGTGCGCGAGCGGCCGTTTTCCGCGATCTGGCCGGACGTGTCGCACCCGCTGATGGCCGGCCTCAAGCAGCGGCCGCGGCCGGTGCACGGCCGCTGCGCCGCCTGCGCCCATCTGGCGATCTGCAACGGCAATACCCGGGTGCGGGCGTGGGAGCTGAGCGACGACTTCTGGGCCTCCGATCCGGCCTGTTACCTCAGCGACGCCGAGATCGGCGTGGCGGACGGCGCCTATCCGCTGCCGCAGCTGACGCCGTGGCAGCGCATCGTGCCGCAGGCGGAGGGCAGCCGATGAAACTCGCCAGCCTGTTACTGGCGGTCAGCGTCAGCCTGCCGCTGGCGGCCACCGCCGCCAATCCCGCCGATCTCTACCAGCAGCACTGCCTCAGCTGCCACGGCGCCCAGCGCATGGGCGCGATGGCGCCGGCGCTGCTGCCGCAGAGCCTGGAGCGCATCAAGCCGGCCGAGGTGCTGGCGGTGATCCGCGACGGCCGCGCCGCCACGCAGATGGCCGGTTTTGCCGGCACGCTGTCCGATGCTGAAATCGGTGAGCTGGCGGGGTGGCTGGCCACCCCGCCGGCGGCGCCACCGGTGTGGCGCGAGGCGGACACCGCCGCGTCGCGCATTCAATACCTCGATCCGGCCAAACTGCCGCCGCGGCCAAGTTTTGCGGCCAACATTGATCCGCACAACCTGTTCGTGGTGGTGGAGGCCGGTGACCACCATGTCACGGTACTGGACGGCGACCGTTTCACGCCGCTGACCCGCTTCAAGAGCCGCTTCGCGCTGCACGGCGGGCCGAAGTTCTCGCCCGACGGCCGCTTTGTCTACTTTGCCAGCCGCGACGGCTGGGTGACGCAGTACGACCTGTACACGCTGCAGCCGGTGGCCGAGATCCGCGTCGGGCTGAACACCCGCAACGTGGCGGTGTCCGGCGACGGGCGCTGGGTGCTGGCCGGCAACACGCTGCCGGAGACGCTGGTGCTGCTCGACGCCAACGGCCTGAAGCCGGTGAAGACCATCGCGGTGCGGGACCGCGCCGGCAAACCGTCGCGGGTGTCGGCGGTGTACGACGCCGCGCCGCGGCAGAGTTTCGTGGTGGCGCTGAAGGACGCCGCCGAGCTGTGGGAAATCTCCTACAACCCGCAGGCCGACAAGATTTATCCCGGCCTGGTGCACGACTACCAGATGGGCGAGGGGCTGGCCGTGTCCGGTTTTCTCAATCAGCGGGTGACGCCGCTGTCCATGGTGCTGGACGACTTCTTTTTCGATAGCGGCTATCGCCACGTGATGGCGGCCTCGCGCGACGGCCAGGCGCAGGTGATCAACCTCGACGCGCGCAGCAAGGTGGCGACGCTGCCGCTGGACGGCATGCCGCACCTCGGCTCCGGCATCACCTTCGAGCAGGACGGCCATCACTACATGGCGACGCCGAACCTGAAGGGCGGCCGTGTGACGGTGATCGACATGGACCGCTGGCAGGTGGCGGCCAATATTGCCACGCCGGGGCCGGGCTTTTTCCTGCGCAGCCACGAAAACACGCCGTATGCCTGGGTGGACGCGATGATGTCGCCGCGCCGCGACACGCTGTCCATCATCGACAAGCGCACGCTGCAGGTGGTGCGCCAGCTGACGCTGCGGCCGGGCAAGACCAATGCCCACGTCGAATTCACCCGTGACGGCCGCTATGCGCTGGTCAGCATCATGGAAACGCCGGGCGAGCTGGTGGTGGTCGATGCGGCGACGTTCAGGGAGGTGGCCGCGCTGCCGATGATGAAGCCGATCGGCAAGTACAACGTGTACAACAAGGTGACGCGTTCGGAAGGCACCAGTCATTAGCGCCGGCCAGGCTTGATTCAGCGACCACACCGGCCACGAACGGCTGACCCTGCCGGCCAAGGTTGACCGCAGGCGGCGGGGCACGACTAGCTCTTTCGGCTAGGGTGCCACCGCCTTTTGGCGCATGGTGGCGCGCACCGGCCGCGCGTAGCCTTGCAGCATCCCCCTACGCGCGGGTGCGACATCCGCAGGAAAACAGCAATGAACCAGATTGATATTCGGACCTTTTTGCAGCATCAGCCACTGTTCCAGCAGCTGTCCGAGGCGCAGCGCGAGGCGCTGGTGCCGGGCACCCGCGAGGTGCGCGGCCAGAAGGGGCAGGTGATCTTCCAGAAGGGCGATCCCTGTGACGGCATGTATCTGGTGGTGTACGGCAAGGTCAAGCTGGCGTTGACCGCGCAGAACGGCACCGAGAAGGTGATGGAAATCCTGCACCCGAGCCAGAGCTTTGCCGAAGCGGTGATGTTCCTGCGCCGGCCGTGCCCGGTGATGGCACAGTTCGTCGAGGACGGCCTGCTGCTGCATGTCAGCGCCGAGGTGATCTTCGGCGCCATCGCGCAGGATCCGGCCTTTGCCCAGCGCATGCTGGCCGGGCTGTCGTTGCGCCTGCACAGCCTGGTGCGCGACGTGGAACGCTACTCGGTGGAGAGCGCGGTGCAACGCGTGGTCGGCTACCTGCTGCAGGTGGAAGACGACGCCAGCAGCGGCTCGGTGGTGCACCTGCCGGTCAACAAGAACCTGATCGCGTCCCGGCTGAACCTGACGCCGGAAACCTTCTCCCGCGTGCTGCACCAGCTGGCGGACGAGGGCCTGATCGAGGTGCGCGGCCGCGATATCGTGCTGAAGGACCTGGAGGCGCTGCGCGACTTCGGCTTTGCCTGAGCCGGCCGCACCGTCGTACTGAATTTGCGCTGGGCACACCGCCCCCGCCGTAGCGGCCGGGGCGGTGTTGGCATTGCGGCCAACCTTGCCGTGCCGTCGCCGGATTTCAGTGTCCGTGAAGAGGCGACGCCAGCGGCCGCACCGGGGCCGGCTCATCCTCGGCGCCGTGGCCTCAACGGCTGATGATCTGGTCGAAGATCGCGCCATCGTCAAAGTGGGTTTTCTGCGCGCGGGCCCAGCCGCCGAATACCCGGTCGATGGTGAATAGCCTCACCTTGCTGAACTGGGCTGCGTACTTGGCGGCCACCTTGGCGTCGCGCGGGCGGTAGTAGTTCTGTGCCGCCAGCTCCTGCCCCAGCGGGCTGTACAGGTAGCGCAGGTAGGCCTCCGCCACCTTGCGCGTGCCGCGCTTGTCGACCACCTTGTCCACCACGCTCACCGGCGGCTCGGCCAGGATCGACACCGACGGCACCACGATGTCGAACTTGTCCGGCCCCAGCTCCTTGCTGGCGAGGAAGGCCTCGTTTTCCCACGAGATCAGCACGTCGCCGATGCCGCGCTGCGAGAAGGTGACCAGCGAGCCGCGGGCGCCGGAATCCAGCACCTTCACGTTGCGGTAGATCTTCTGCACCAGTGCGCGGGCACTGGCGTCGTTGCCGCCGGGCTGTTGCAGCGCGTAGCCCCACGCCGCCAGGTAGTTCCAGCGTGCGCCGCCACCGGTTTTCGGATTGGGGGCGATGACCTCCACCCCGGGGCGGGCCAGGTCGTTCCAGTCGCGGATGGCTTTCGGGTTGCCCTTGCGCACCAGCAGCACGATGGTGGAGGTGTACGGCGTGCTGTTGTGTGGCAGGCGGCTTTGCCAGTTGGCCGGCACCAGCGCGCCGTTCTGGTGCAGTTCGTCGATGTCGTTGGACAGCGCCAGCGTCACCACGTCCGCCTCCAGCCCGTCGATCACCGAGCGCGCCTGCTTGCCGGAGCCACCGTGCGACTGCTTGACGCTGACGGTTTCGCCGGTTTGCGCCTGCCAGTGCTTGGCGAAGGCGGCGTTGAACTCCTGGTACAGCTCGCGCGTCGGGTCGTAGGACACGTTGAGCAGGCTGACATCGGCCATGGCTGTTTGGCTCAGCAGGCTGGCAAACAGCAGCGCGCCGGCAAGTGGTTTCAGTTTCATGGGTGCACCCCGGTGTTGAATGTGACTGTCATTGTCCGGGGGCAACCGGCGGCGGTGAACCAAGCAAAATTCACAAGCTAATCAGCGCTGGCGGTCGACGCCGGGGCGGACCCGTTGCGGCCAACGTTGTGGCGGCGACAACGCAACACAGGCCGCGCCCGCAGGCCGGCCTGTGTTGTGCTGCGTGGCCGTTCAGAACGGCTTGTCGCCGAGGATGGTGGCGCGGTGCATGATGCGGTGCGCAGGGCGGTAGTCGTCCACCGCGTAGTGCTGGGTGACGCGGTTGTCCCAGAACGCGATGTCACCGGGCTGCCAGCGCCAGCGCACGCTGAACTCCGGCTTGGCAAAGTGGGCAAACAAAAACGCCAGCAGCGCGTCGCTCTCCGCCGGTGGCAGCTCGTTGATGCGGGTGGTGAAGCCGTCGCTGACGAACAGCGCCTTGTCGCCACTGACCGGGTGGGTGCGGATCACCGGATGGTTGACCGGCGGCGTGCTGCGGCGGGTGGCCTCGTAATTGGCCAGCGCCTCCGGCGTGTGGCCGAAGCGCTCCAGCGGGAACGACTTGGTGAAGTCGTGCGTCGCGGTCAGCCCGTCCAGCAGCTGCTGCAGGCGCGGCGACAGCGCGGCGTAGGCGGCGGTGCCGCTGGCCCACAGCGTGTCGCCGCCGTACTCCGGCAGCTGCCGTGCCACCAGCACCGAGCCCAGCGGCGGGGTGTCGATGAAGGTGACGTCGGTATGCCAGATGGCGTTGTCGCGCAGGTCGTTCAGCGCGGTGTCCAGCACCATGATCTGCGGCGTGTCCTCGATCTTCGGGTACAGCGGGTGGATGTGCAGGTCGCCGAACCAGGCGGCGAAATCGCGCTGCTGCTGCGGGCTGAGGTCCTGATTCCGGAAAAACAGCACCTGGTGTTGCAGCAGCGCGGCGCTGAGCGCCTGTTGCCGTGCACTGTCCAGCGGCTGTGCCAGGTCGATGCCGCTGACGATGGCGCCCAGTGCCGGGCTGAGGCGGGTGAAGTGCAGACTCATGACGGTAATCCTTTCAATGGTGTTGGCCGTGCCACGGGGTAAGGCGCTGCTGCAGCCGGCGCAGGCCCAGCTCCAGCGCGAAGGCGACCAGCGCGATGACGATGATGCCGAGCACCACCACGTCGGTGACCAGGAACTGCGCGGCGGACTGGATCATGAAACCCAGCCCGCGGGTGGCGGCGATCAGCTCTGCCGCCACCAGGGTCGACCAGCCGGCGCCGAGGCCGATGCGCACGCCGGTGATGATCTCCGGCAGTGCGCCGGGCAGGATCACGTGGCGCAGCAGCTGCCAGCGGCTGGCGCCCAGCGACAACGCCGCCTGTTGCCGCAGCTGGCTGACGCTGGTTACGCCGTGGGCGGTGGCGATCAGCACCGGCGCCAGGATGGCGAGGAAGATCAGCAGCACCTTGGACAATTCGCCGATGCCGAACCAGATCACGATCAGCGGCAGGTAGGCCAGCGGCGGCAGCGGGCGGTAGAACTCGATCACCGGATCGAGCAGATGTCGCGCCAGCGGAAACACGCCGATGACGATACCCAGCGGGATGCCGACGACGACCGCCGCCAGCAGCGCCAGCAGCATGCGTTGCAGGCTGGCCAGCAGGTGCTGCTGCAGGGTGGCGTCCATGTAGCCGCCGGCCAGCAGCTCGCCGAACTTGGCCAGCACCGCTTGCGGCGGTGGCAGGAACAGCGGCGCAATCAGCCCGCTGGCGGTGAGCGCCCACCACAACAACAGCAGGCCGGCGATGCTGAGCGCCGCCCAGTGCGCCGCTTGCGGCTGCCAGCGGCGGCCGGCCGGGGCGGACGGGCTAGGCGGATTGCCGAAGTCGAGGGTGTCGGGCACCGCGATCAGGGCGGGTGGGGTGGTGGGCATCAGGCGGCCTCCTCGTGACCTTGCCGGAACAGGCTGTGCAGCAGCGATTCGCGCAGTGCAATGAATTCCGGATCGGACTTGATCGCGCGCACGTCCTCGCCGGCGCGGTAGCGCTGGTTAAAGGTTGGCCGCAAGCGCTGCACGATGCGCCCCGGCCCCGGCGACATCAGCACCAGCTCGGTGGCGAGGAACAACGCCTCCTCGATGTCGTGGGTGATCAGGAACACGCCGCGCTGCGACTGCTGCCACACGCGCAGCAGCAACTGCTGCATCTGCTCGCGGGTGAACGCGTCCAGCGCGCCGAACGGCTCGTCCAGCAGCAGCACCTGCGAGCGGCTGGCCAGCGCGCGGGCGATGCCGACGCGCTGGCGCATGCCGCCGGACAGCTGCCAGGTGCGCTTGCCGGCGACATCGGCCAGCCCGACCAGGCGCAGGGTGTCGGCGACGATGCGCTCGCGCGCCGCCGCGTCCGCACCCTGCAGCTTGAGACCGAAGGCGACGTTGTCGTGCACGTTCAGCCACGGCAGCAGCGCGTCGTGCTGGAACACCACCGCGCGCTCCACTCCCGGCGCCGTCACCGGCTGGCCGGCAAACAGCACCCGGCCCTGGCTGGGCGCGATGAAACCGGCCAGCACCCCCAGCAGCGTGCTCTTGCCGCAACCGGACGGCCCCAGCGCCACCAGCAGTTCGTCACGCGCGAGGCTCAGCGACACCTGATGCAGCGCCGGCTGCGACTGGCCGGGGTAGGTGACGCCAAGCTTGTCGACTTGTAGCAGGCTCATGGTCGGCTCCGTCTAGCGCAGCGCGGCGTTGATGAACTGGTTGGTGACGTAGGGCGTGTAGCTCGGCTGCAGGCTGTCGACCTTGCCCTGCGACTTGAGGAAGGCCGCGGTATCGCCGACCGCCTTCACCAGCGGCTGTTGCAGCAGCTTGCTCTGCTCGGCCAGCGACGGGTAGATATTGCCCGGCAGCAGCGCGGTGACTTCCTCCGGCTTGCTGCCGGTGAGGCGGGCGATCTTCGCCACGTTGGCCGCATTGCTGGCGAAGCCTTTCGGGTCCTTGTTGTAGCGTTCGAACACCTTGCCGGTGACGCTCACGAACTGCTTGAGGAAGTCCGGATTCCTGGCGGCGAAGTCCTGGCGCACGATCCACAGATCGTAGGTCGGCGCGCCCCATTTGCCGACCTCGGCCGAGCTGGTCAGCACCTTGCCGCTGGCGCGCACCTTGCCCAGTGCCGGCTCCCACACATAGGCGCCGTCGATGTCGCCACGCTGCCAGGCGGCGGCGATTTCGCTGGGGCGCAGGTTGAGGATGGTGACCTTGCCGGCGTCCACTTTCCAGTGCTTCAGTGCCGCCAGCAGGCTGTAGTGGGTGGTGGACACGTACGGCACCGCGATCTTCTTGCCGACCAGATCGGCCGGCTTGCTGATGCCGCTGCCGTTGCGCACCACCAGCGCCTCGGATTCGCCGATCACGCCGGTGACCAGGAAGGTCTGGATCGGCAGGCCGCGGCTGGCGGCGGCGGCCAGCGGGCTGGAGCCGATATTGCCGATCGGCACGTCGCCGGAGGCCACCGCGGCGATCACCTCGGCGCCGCTCTCGAACTTGCGCCAGTTGATCTTCTTGCCGGTGGCTTTTTCGTAGTCGCCGTCGGCCTGCGCCACCTTGGACGGGTCGACGCCGGTCTGGAACGCGATGGTGACACCGTCATCGGCAACGGCGGTGCCGGCAACAAAGGCCAGCGACACAAACAGGGAAACGAGGGCGGGGCGGGTCATGGCAGTCTCCAGTGGTGTATCGTTTGCAATGACACCATTAAAAAGAGAAACCGGCGGACGGGGAAATAACAAAAGCCGCACCTTATATTCAGCACCGGCTGCGGTATTTATCGGTTAAATGAATAAGCGCCACTAACAAAACCCCTGATCCTGCGTTGTGCCTCCTTGCCGTACTCATTGTACTGTCTGCGTCGGCGCGCCTTGGTTCAGGTGCTCTGCGAGGTTTTGTTAGCGGCGCTAAGACGGTAATTAAATGGCGGGTGGCGTTGTGAATAAAGCAGATGGCGATATCGGTTTTATCTATAAAGCGGCAGCGAATTGGCGGGTAAAGTGCGCTCTGCTATTACTGATGAATATTGGCCATGAAACGCTTCAAGCAGTCGAAGGGTTTTCCGGCGGGATTTAACCCGCAACAATTAAGCGGTTGTCAGCAACTGCTGGCCGCCTTGCCGTATCCCGCGCAATTGCACTGGAACGAGCGCGAGGTGTTTGCCTGCTTTGACGGCTGGTGGCTGACCAGCGAGTTCTTCCCGGTGGCCAGCTTCTACGACGCGGCCCCGCAGCGGGCGCACTACGCGGCGCGGCTGCGCATTCACGGCCGCTTCGGCCAGAACCTGCCGGCCAACTGGCTGTTCGCGCTGAACTACGGCGAAAGCAAGACCGTGTCGCTGCTGAAGCTGATCCGCGTGCTGCACCTGCTCAATCACCTGGGGCGCAACGATGTCGCGCTGCCGCTGCGCATCGATCTCGATCCGCGCATCTGCCACGCCTTCAGCGACCGCATCATCGACTTCACCACGGCACTGCTGGCGCAGCTGGGGCTGGCCAGCCAGCAGGTGATGTTCCTGCTGTTCATCAACCAGCCCACCTCCGAGCTGGGGGTGGCGCTGGTGCGCCGCTACCGCGAGCAAGGCCATCTGGTGGGGCTGGGCGGCTTTGGCGACAGCGAGCACGACTTGTCGCGGCTGTGGCGGCTGGAGCCGGATTTTGTCTGCCTGTCGCCGCGCTTCATGCGCCGCGCCGTGATGTATCCGCAGGTGCGCGACCAGCTGCTGGCGCTGATGCCGCAGCTGGTGGCGCAGGGCTTCGCGCTGGGGGTGGAGGAAATCGTGTGCGACAACATGCTGGCCATGGCGCAGCAGATGCAGGCGCGCTATTACGCCGGGCAGCTGGTGTCGCAGCGGCTGGCGCCGGCCTGATATGCAATGCAGCGCGCGCCGGATAAGCAATGCACTTTTGCTTGGTTCCCTGGCGCCGGCCGGCTGCCTATAGTGGCCTCATCGCGTGATGACACGCAGCCACTCTTGCATCAGGAGCTTCTATGACACTGCGTCTTGGCGACATCGCCCCCGACTTTGAACAGGCGTCCAGCGACGGCAACATCCGTTTTCATGACTGGCTGGGTAACAGCTGGGGCGTGCTGTTTTCGCATCCGGCCGACTTTACCCCGGTGTGCACCACCGAGCTGGGACTGACCGCCAAGCTGAAGGACGAGTTTGTCCGGCGTAACGTGAAGGTGATCGCGCTGTCGGTCGATCCGGTGGCGTCGCATCTGGCGTGGATCGAGGACATTAACGACACGCAAGGCACCACGGTGAATTTCCCGATCCTTGCCGATGCCGACCGCAAGGTGTCCGAGCTGTACGACCTGATCCACCCCAACGCCAGCAGCACCCATACCGTGCGTTCGGTGTTCGTGATCGATCCGGCGAAGAAGATCCGCCTGACGCTGACCTATCCGGCCAGTACCGGCCGCAATTTCAACGAACTGCTGCGGGTGATCGATTCGCTGCAGCTGACCGAATACCACAGCGTGGCGACGCCGGCCAACTGGCAGCAGGGGGACGAGGTGGTGATCGTGCCGTCGCTGCAGGATGAAGACCTGATCCGGCAGAAATTCCCCAACGGTTATCGCGCGCTGCGACCCTATCTGCGCCTGACGCCGCAGCCGGGCTGATCCGTTTTTTTGTGGTGGCTTTACTTGTTGTCTCTGCGTTTTCTCCTCTTGGGCTTTTGTTGGCCGGGCTTGTCTGCCCGGCCGTTTTTTTTGCCCGCTGGCCGCGGTGACAGCGCCCGCTGCGCCACGGCTCAGGACACGGCGTCGATATCGGCGTAGCGCTCGTGGATCGCCATGATCTGGTCCCGGTGGTCGTGGAGCGCCTGCACGCAGTCGGCGTCCAGCTTGCCGGCCTGAACCATGCGCTCCAGCTCGGCCAGCGCATTGTTCGGCGACCAGACCGGCTTGTACGGCCGGATCGCCGTCAGCGCATCGAAGATGTCGGCCACCGTCACGATGCGGGCCTCCAGCGGGATGGCGTCCTGTCGCAGCTGCCGCGGATAGCCGGAGCCATCGAGGTATTCGTGATGGCAGTGCACGATATTGCGCAGGATGGTGGAGTCCGGCAGGCGCTGGTGCGTACCGGTGCCCACGATGCGGTCGAGGATCTGTATCCCCTTGTCGACATGGGTTTCCATGATGGCGCGCTCGGCCGGATCGAGCCGGCCCGGCTTGAGCAGCACCTTGTCGGGGATGCCGATCTTGCCGATATCGTGCAGCGACGAAAACAGGTAAACGCACTCCACGAATTCGTCATTACGGCCGTAGCGCGGCGCGACGGCCCGGGCAATCACGCGCGAGTAGCGTGCCATGCGTTCCAGGTGGGAGCCGGTTTCAAAATCGCGCACCTCGGCCAGCTCGCGGGCCACCCGCGTCGCCTCCAGTACCGAGCGCACGGCGGACAGCTCGCTCGCAATCGCCATGCTGATCAGGCTGGTATACAGCACCAGATCGCGCTGCACCTGCGGGCTGAAGGCGGCCGCCTGCATCGAATCGAAGAACACGAAACCGGCGAGGCTGCCGCCGTCGTAGAAGGGCACCGTGAACGACGAGCGGTAACCCTGCTCGCGCAGCCAGGTGTTGTGCATGGTATCGGACAGCAGCGCGTGCTCGATGTTGTCGAGCACGCGGAATTCGCCGCTGGCGGCCAGGGCGCTCAGCGCGTGGCTGTCGGACAGCTTGTACTCGTAACTGGTGATGGCCTTGCCCGCGCGGGTGCTGTTGATGAAGGTCTTGAGTACGTCGTCATTTTCGTCGTACAGCGCACAGGCGATGCGATCGACCACCGGCACCGTTTCCAGCAGGCGGTCGTGCAACTCGTTGAGACGATGGGTGAGCGTGTCGTCGTGAAGATTCTGGGCCATCATCAGGAACTGCGGGGTTACGGTCATCAAGACTGGCCTTCAAGGGTTAACGTCACAACAGGGCGGAGGTCAGCGCTACCTTAATACGCATCACGGCTGCAAGCCATCCCTAATCCATTCCAGCGAGGTTTTATCCGCGATCCGTCGCGTGGATGGTGGCCGGTTGCGGCGCGGCACGCTGGCGGCCGCGGCAGAGCCGACTATCCTGAACACAGACATTCCCCGCATCCGCCTGCCACAGGAGGCCGGCTGCTGCGCCGCGTGTTTCCCCGCCGCGCCGGCAGCGTCCGGCGCATTTCGATGCCCGAAGGAGAATGCGATGACCACTCCCTACCAACGCCTGGACAAGGACAACGCTGCCGTGCTGCTGGTGGATCACCAGGCTGGCCTGCTGTCGCTGGTGCGCGATATCGACCCCGACAAGTTCAAGAACAACGTGCTGGCACTGGGCAATCTGGCCCGGTACTTCAAGCTGCCGACCATCCTGACCACCAGTTTCGAAAGCGGCCCCAACGGCCCGCTGGTGCCGGAGCTGAAGGCGCAGTTTCCGGATGCGCCGTACATTGCCCGTCCCGGCCAGATCAATGCCTGGGACAACGCTGACTTTGTGCAGGCGGTCAAGGCCACCGGCAAGCGGCAGCTGATCCTTGCCGGGGTGGTGACCGAAGTGTGCGTCGCCTTCCCGGCGCTGTCGGCGCTCGAGGAAGGCTTTGAGGTGTTCGTGGTCACCGATGCCTCCGGCACCTTCAACGACATCACCCGCCAGGCCGCCTGGGCGCGCATGTCGCAGGCGGGCGCCCAGCTGATGACCTGGTTCGGCGTGGCCTGCGAGCTGCATCGTGACTGGCGCAACGACATCGAGGGCTTGGGCACGCTGTTCTCGAACCACATCCCGGATTACCGCAACCTGATCACCAGCTACACCACGCTGAGCGCCGGCAAGTAGGCCATACGACAAGGGCCACCTTGCAGTGGCCCTTGTCGTGCGTAGCGCGGTCGCCGCCCCGCGTGCCGGATGGCTCAGGGCGCCGGGTTGGGAATCGCCTGGTGGATGGCGTCGATGGCGGCCAACGTTGCCGCATCCAGCGTCAGTTCGGCGCTGGCAATGTTTTCCTCCAGCTGCGCCAGCGTGGTGGCGCCGATGATGTTGCTGGTCACGAACGGCCGGCTGTTGACGTAGGCCAGCGCCAGCTGTGCCGGCGACAGCCCGCGCTCGCGCGCCAGCGCCACGTAGCGCGCGGTGGCCGCCTCCGCCTGAGGGTTGGTGTAGCGGGTGAAGCGGTCGAACAGTGTCAGCCGCGCGCCCTGTGGCTGGGCGCCGTCCAGGTATTTGCCGGACAGCACGCCGAAGGCCAGCGGCGAGTAGGCCAGCAGCCCCACCTGTTCGCGGTGGCTGAACTCGGCCAGTCCCACTTCATAGCTGCGGTTGAGCAGGCTGTACGGGTTCTGGATGCTGGCCACGCGCGGCAGATCATGGCGCTCGGCCAGCGCCAGGAACTGCGCCAGACCCCACGGCGTTTCGTTGGAAACACCAATCGCGCGCACCTTGCCGGCGGCGACGAAATCCTGCAGCACGCGCAGGGTTTCCTCGATGGCGACGCTGCCCGGCGCATCGTCCTGCCACGGGTAGCCCAGCTGGCCGAAGTAGTTGGTGCTGCGGTCCGGCCAGTGCAGCTGGTACAGGTCGACATGATCGGTCTGCAGCCGGCGCAGGCTGTCGTGCAGCGCCTGGGTCAGGTTGGCGCGGTCGAAGTGCACCTTGCCGTCGCGGATATGGCCGGGGCGTTTCGGGTCGCTGCTCGGCCCCGCCGCCTTGGTGGCCAGCACGATGCGCTCGCGCCGGCCGCCCTTGGCCAGCCAGCTGCCGATATGGCTTTCGGTAAGCCCCTGGGTGTCGGCCTTGGGGGGCACCGGGTACATCTCGGCGGTGTCGATCAGGTTGATGCCGCGCTCCAGCGCCAGATCCAGCTGGCTGTGGGCGTCGGCTTCGCTGTTCTGTTCGCCCCAGGTCATGGTGCCCAGCGAGATCAGGCTGACGTGGATGCCGCTGCGGCCGAGTGGTCGGTATTCCATGGTTAGGGTTGCCTTGTGGTTGGGTGGTGACGTTACGGTGCCACAGTGGCACGGCCGGGGCCAGCGCCAGGATCAGGCGCGGCGCTGCCGGCTTGCTGCCAGTAGCGCAATACCGCCTGCGCCAGCGCCTGGGCCGGGTCGATGCTGATGGCTTGCAGTGGCGAGTTTACCGCAGCCAGCGCCAGCGGGACTTCGGTGCAGGCCAGGATCAGCCGCGTGGCGCCGTCGGTATGGATGCAGACAACCCTGCTTCTCCTGTACCGGGATGCGAACCTGCAGGTCTATCTGCCGGCGGGAAAGCGTGCTGAAGTCGGGAACAGCCCAGTCGAGTCCAACCGGGCGAAGCAGGCTTTCGACCATGCCTGTCGCTTGCAGCAGTGCCAGGCCAAAGAGGTATTTGATGGTGTGACAGAACTGAATGGCGGCATCGGCGAAGGTTGGCTGACGCCCACGCTTGCCAGTGGCGGGTGCCAGCCAGTTCATGTCCTTATCGAGTCAGACGTACACAAGCGCCGATTTGTGCAACAAAGCCCATGGTGGCGACTCCTGTATTTGGAAACACCATATTAATTGCCGGCGGTTTTTATTTAAATCATATTAATTTCGAATGAATTCCGGATTATTCATTAGCAGGTATTGATATTTGATTGCCAGGATTAATTGGCGGTGCCGGTCATTAAATAAAAAAGGTTGGCCGCAATCCCGTTGCGGCCAACCTTGGCTGCTACCCGGTCAAATTCAGCGTTTGGCCAGTTGCTGCACCACCGCCACCAGCGTGTCGATCTCCTCGCAGGTGTTGTAGAACGCCAGCGATGGCCGCACCGTCGCCTCCAGCCCGAAACGGCGCAGGATCGGCTGCGCGCAGTGGTGGCCGGAGCGCACCGCGATGCCTTGCTGGTTCAGCGCGCGGCCGATTTCCTCGGTGCGGTAGCCGGGCAGCACGAAGGACAGCACGCTGGCCTTGTGCTCGGCGGTGCCGATCAGGCGTAGCCCCGGCACGCTCTGCAGGCCGCGGGTGGCGTAGACCAGCAGGTCGTGCTCGTAGCGGGCGATGTTGTCCAGGCCGATGCGCTCCACGTAGTCGATGGCGGCGCCCAGCCCCACCGCGTCGGCGATGTTGCCGGTACCGGCCTCGAACTTGTTGGGCGCCGGCTGGTACAGCGTCTTCTCGAAAGTGACGTCGGCAATCATATTGCCGCCACCCTGCCACGGCGGCATCGCGTCCAGCAGCGCCGCCTTGCCGTACACCACGCCGATGCCGGTCGGCGCGAACACCTTGTGCCCGGAGAACACGAAGAAGTCCGCGTCCAGCGCCTGCACGTTGACGCGCAGGTGCGATACCGACTGCGCGCCGTCCACCAGCACCCGCGCCCCGGCGGCGTGCGCCAGCGCGATGACCTCGGCCACCGGGGTGACCGTGCCCAGCGCGTTGGACACCTGGGTGATGGCCACCAGCCTGGTGCGGCTGTTCAAGAGCTGACGGTACTCGTCGAGCAGGATCTGGCCGCTGTCATCCACCGGAATCACGCGGATGCGTGCGCCGACGCTGGCCGCCAGCTGCTGCCACGGCACGATGTTGGCGTGGTGCTCCAAGTTGGAGACGATGATCTCGTCACCGGCGCCGATGTTCTGCCGCCCCCAGGTGTTGGCCACCAGGTTGATCGCCTCGGTGGCACCGCGCACGAAGATGATCTCTTCGGGCGTGGCCGCGCCGATGAAGCGCGCCACCTTGTTGCGGGCGGCTTCGTAGGCGTCGGTGGCGCGGGCGGCCAGCTCGTGCGCCGCGCGGTGGATGTTGGAGTTCTCGTGCTGGTAGAAATAGGCCAGCCGGTCGATCACCGACTGCGGCTTGTGCGTGGTGGCGGCGTTGTCCAGCCAGATCAGCGGCTTGCCGTTGACGCGCTCCGCCAGAATCGGGAAGTCGCGGCGGATGGCGTTGACGTCAAAGCCGTGCTGACGGCTGGCGACGTGGCGGTCGAAGTCCGGTGCCTTGTCCAGCTTCACTGCCGGTTCCAGGAAATAGAACTGGCTGCTGGCGGGTGCGGCAGCGGGCGCCGGTGCGGCAGGCTGCTGGCGGCTGTCGCCGGCCAGCAGTGCGCGCAGCACGTCCTCGCCCGGCAGGCCGAAGGACTGCGCGGTGACGCGGTCGTCCACGCCGGGCAGCGGCGCGGCCGGCGTGCTGCCGGCCAGCTCGCCGTAGCGGCCGCCCTCGCTCACGAAGTAGTACGGTGACGAGGCCGGTGCGCCGCCTGCCGTCGGCGCCGACGGCTGCGCTGCGGCCAGCTGTGGCACGTTGGCCGCATAGCCTTCCGGCACGGCGTAGGCCGCCGGATCGCGCAGGCCGCCACCGGCCGGGGCTGCCGGCATGGTGGCCGTCAGCGGCTGGATCGCCGGCTGGGCCGCACTGGCCGGCGGGGTCAGCGTGCCGCTGTCCGCCGGTGTCTGGCCGGGCAGGCTGCTGAAGAAGGCGTTGGCCAGCCGCGCCAGCTCGCCCGCATCCGGCAGGCCGTCGGGCTTACTTGTAAGTGTCTGGATAGTCATGGTACTTGCCAATCTCCACGTCTTCGAGCACCGCCAGTGCGTCTTCGGTCAGCACCGCCAGCGAGCAATACAGCGAAATCAGGTAGGACGCGATGGCGTTGCGGTTGATGCCCATGAAGCGCACCGACAGCCCAGGGCTCTGTTCGCCGGCCACGCCCGGCTGGTACAGGCCGACCACGCCCTGGCGCTTGTCGCCCACGCGCAAGAGCAGGATCTTGGTCTTGCCGTTTTCGTCGATCGGCAGCTTGTCCGACGGGATGATGGGCACGCCGCGCCAGGTGATGAACTGCGAGCCGAACAGGCTGACGGTCGGCGGCGGCACGCCACGGCGGGTGCACTCGCGGCCGAAGGCGGCAATCGCCAGCGGGTGGGCCAGGAAGAAACCCGGCTCTTTCCACACCTTGGTCAGCAGCTCGTCAAAGTCGTCCGGCGTCGGCGCGCCGGTGAGGGTGCTGAGGCGCTGGCTGTCGTCGACATTGGCCAGCAGGCCGTATTCCGGGTTGTTGATCAGCTCGGATTCCTGGCGCTCCTTGATGGTCTCGATGGTCAGTCGCAGCTGTTCCTTGATCTGGTCGTGCGGGCTGCTGTACAGGTCGGAGACGCGGGTGTGCACGTCCAGCACCGTGGTCACCGCATTGAGGAACAGCTCGCGCGGCTGGTCTTCGTAGTCGACGAAGGTTTGCGGCAGCTCGGCTTCGTCGCGCTGCGAGCACGCGACACGCATATTGCCCGCGTTTTTCACGCGGTTGAGGCGGAAGATGCCGGCCTCGACCGGCGTCCACTGCAGCAGGTGTACCAGCCAGCGCGGGCTGATGGTGGACAGTTGCGGGACGGTCTTGGTGGCGTTCGCCAGCTGGCGGGCGGCGTTGTCGCCCAGTGCCAGTTGGGCATCCTGATGTTCGGCCATGATGGTTCCTTGTGTGGCGTTGGTTGCGGTAAAAAAGGGTGGCGGCTAGCGGGCGAGATGCTGCGTGCCGGTAATGTTCTGGCTGTTGGCCTGGGTAATGTGGCTACCGGGCAGCACGTCGCGGGTGAGCCAGACATTGCCGCCGATGGTGGCGCCTTGGCCGATGGTGATGCGCCCCAGCAGGGTGGCGCCGGCGTAGATCACCACGTCGTCTTCCACGATCGGGTGGCGCGGCTGGCCTTTTTCCAGCTTGCCGTCGGCGTCGCTGTTAAAGCGTTTGGCACCCAGCGTCACCGCCTGGTACAGCCGCACCCGTTCGCCGATGACGGCGGTTTCACCGATCACCACGCCGGTGCCGTGGTCGATGAAGAAGCCCTTGCCGATCTGCGCGCCGGGGTGGATGTCGATGCCGGTTTCCGAGTGTGCGATTTCGGCCAGAATGCGCGCCACCAGCGGCACGCCGGCGCGGTACAGGTAGTGCGCCAGACGGTGGTAGATGATGGCGGTGATGCCGGGGTAGCACAGCAGCACCTCGTCCACGCTGCGTGCCGCCGGATCGCCGAGGTAGGCGGCGTGCACGTCGGCATCCAGCACGCGGCGCAGCGCGGGCAGTGCGGTGGCCAGGCCCTTGGCAATGGCCACCGCCTGCGTTTCGCTGCGGCTATCGCTCAGCCCCTGCAGCCGCGCCGAGTAGCTCAGCTCCAGCTGCAGCTGCCTGACCAGCGCATCCAGTGCCTGCGCCAGAGTGTGGCCGACGTAAAAGTCTTCACTGCTTTCGCTCAGCTCCGGCGGCCCCAGCCGCATCGGAAACAGCACGCCGCACAGTGCGTTGGCGATGTCGCGCAGCGCGTCGCGCGCCGGGAACTCGCGCCCGCCCAGCTCGCGGGTGCGGCCGTGGGCCTGGCGCCAGGCCTGGCGTGCGCTGCGCAGCTCGCGCACGATGCTCTCGATGCCCCAGCTCTGTTGATGACTGGCCAGGTTCAGCCAGCTTTTGGCACGATCATTCATGTAAGCCGCTCCAGTAAAAGGGTCTTGCTAGTCTTGCTGCCACGGCAGGCGGTGATGGCGCCAGCCACCGACATCGCCACGGCGGTTCTGCTCGTCCAGATCGCCTTCGAAGCCTTCCAGCACGTTGAATACCTGGCTGAAGCCGGCGCGGGTGGCCGCCTCGGCGGCTGCGGCGGAGCGCTTGCCGCTGCGGCACAGCAGCACGATCACGCTGTCCTTGCCGCCGGCCTTGTTTTCCAGCTCGCGCAGGAAGCGCGGGTTCCTGAGCAGCGCGGTACCGCTTTGCCACGCCACGTGCAGCGAGCCGGGCACGTGGCCGACAAACTTGCGCTCTTCCACGGTGCGCACATCGACCAGCCGCGCGACGTTGGCCGCAAGCAGCGACCACGCTTCCTGCGGATACAGGCAGCCGGCGTAATCGAGTCCGGCGGCCTGCGCCCGCTCGCGGGCGGTGGCCAGCAGCTGCGCGGCATCCGTCGCGCTGGCGGCGGAGGGGGTAAGGGGTGTTGGGTTCTCTGGCATGACAATTTCCTGGTGAGCCGTGTTGCCGGGGTGGATCCACTATACGGTTGCCGTTCGCGGCGACTAACCAAGAAAATCCGATTTGAATATCTGGTGGCCGGGTGCAATGCTTTGCCGGAAATCCGCATAGGAAAAGCCGCCAGCAGGGTGGCGGCTTTGGAGGGGCGGTGGTGTCGATCCGCGCGCCGCGCGGCCGTGTTGCCGGTGCGGCGTCTGCTTGCGGATCGCGCGGTACTACAAGGCTGGCTCCAGCTCGCCGTAGTGGGCATTGGCCACATCCACGTGCGAGCGCAGGCGGCCCTTCAGCACGTTGCGGCCAACCTGGTAGAACAGCGGATTGTGCGGATCGCTGGCCGGGCCGCGGGCTTCGGCGGCCAGGTGTGCTGGCAGCGTCAGCAGCGGTACGTTGGCATCCAGTTGTGCCGCCATGAAGAAGGCGCTGGACAGCCGGTCGACGCCGGCCGGCGGCGTGACCACGCGATGCAGTGTCGCCTTGAGGTAGCCGTTGGAGGCCAGCTCCAGCAGTTCGCCGATATTCACCACGAAGGTGCCTGCAACCGGGGTCGCCAGCACCCACTCGTCGCCGAGCAGCACTTCCAGCCCCGGCTGGTCGCCCTGCAGCACCAGCGTCAGATAACCGGCGTCCTTGTGCGCACCGACGCCTTGCTCGCTGTCGGTATGGTCGCGTCCCGGGTAGCGGATCAGTTTCAGGTGCTGGAACGGGCCATCGGCGATGGTGTGGTCGAACACGTCATCCGCTTGCTCCAGCGCGATGGCAAAGGCGCGCAGCAAGGTGGTGGTGACCTCGGTCAGGCTGTCCTGCCAGCGCAGGATGATGTCCCGCATCTGCGGCAGTTCGGCCGGCCACTGGTTGGGGCCGTGCAGGCGCAGCCACGGCTGCTCGCCGTAGTGCAGCTTGCGCAGCGGGGTTTCGCGCATCACGTCGAACTGCTCGCGCCAGTCGGCCTGTCCCAGCGTCAGCTCGCCGCCGGCGCGGGTATAGCCGCGAAAATGCGGGGAGTTGACCATCGCCACGCTCTGCTTGGCGGCCGCCGGCAGGGCAAAAAACTGGCGCGAGATGTCCAGCACCTGCTGTTGCAGGCTGTCGGACACGCCGTGGCCCTTGAGGTAGAAGAAACCGACCTCGCGCGCGGCGGCTTTCAGTTCGCGCAGGAAGGCGGCGCGTTGCTCGCCATCGGCATGGAAGGCGGACAGGTCAAGTTGCGGAAGGGTAGTTTTGTTCACGGGGAACTCCTGGCATTCATGGTTGTTATGGGGCGGAGGTCAGCTTCTGCTGGAGGCGGCCATCCTGGTTTCCAGTCTGTGCTGGAAGACTTCGAGCACTACCGACAGCAGCCAGTAGATCAGTGCCGCCGAGAGCAGCATTTCCATGTAGCGGTACGACGAGCGGCCATAGCTCTGGGACAGGAACATGATTTCCCACAGCCCCATCACCGACACCAATGACGAATCCTTCAACATGGAAATGAACAGGGAAAAGGCCGGCGGCACCGCTACCCGCATTGCCTGCGGCAGCACGACAAAGCGCAGGATGGCGCGCGATGACATGCCCAGCGCCTTGCCCGCTTCCCACTGTCCGCGCGGAATGGACAGGATGGCGGCGCGCAGCACCTCGCTGAGATAGGCGCCGTAGCACAGCGTCAGCGCGGTAATCCCGGCCGGAATGGCGTCCGGCACGATGCCCAGCTGCGGCAGCCCCAGATAGATCAGCAGGATCTGCACCAGCAGCGGCGTTCCCTTGAAAAACGAGTTGTAGAAGGTCGCCAGCCCGTACAGCAAGGGGTTGCGCGACAGCCGTCCAAGGGCCGACGCCAGGCCGATCACCAGCGCCAGCAAGGTGGACACCAGGCACAGCAGCACGGTGAGCGGCACGCCTTGCAGCAGCCCCTCCGGATTCAGTTGCAGGCCCAGCAGCAGCGGCAGTTTTTCCAGCGCGAAGCGGTAGTCCAGCCCGAAGGCGGCGGCAAACCAGGCCAGCAGGCCCAGCAGCAGCAAGATCACCAGACTGACTTGCAGCCGGAAGCGGTTTTCCATGTTCATGAGTAGGCACGACGGGTAAGGCCGGTGCTGACCGCGGTAGCGATCAGCACCAAGGGGTTACTGGGTGATGTCGCTGCCGATCCATTTTCTGGAAATGGCGGCCAGCGTGCCGTCCTGCTTCAGCTCGGTGACCACCTGTTTCACCCGTGCCTGCCACTGGGCATCGCCCTTGTCGACCGCGACCCAGTTTGGCTCGGCGTACAGGGTGGCGGCGACGCGGAACTTGCCGCCCCTGGCGATGCGCTCGTTGGCGGTGTTCAGGTTGGAAACCAGCGCATCCAGCCGTTTGCCGGTGCCCAGTGCCAGGTCCTGGAAGATGATTTCTTCATTGTCGTAGGTGGCGATGTTGACCTTGCTGAACGGGAAGCTCGGCTGGATCGCTCCCGGTGCCTCGATCTTCAGCGTCTTCTGCAGGTAGCGCTCATAGGAGGCGCCTTGCTGCACGCCGATCTTCTTGCCGTCCAGCGTCTTGATGCTGCTGGTGTGCTTGTCGCTGGCGTTGACCACCAGCACCGCCGGCGATTTGTAGTAGATCACCGGGAAATCCAGCACCTGGGCGGCTTCCCTGGTCGGCGTCATCGAGCAGATGCAGATATCCCAGCGCTTGCCCCACTTGCCGGCGGCGATCACCTCCCACGACGGCGTATCCAGTTTCAGCTTCACGTTCAGCTTTTTCGCGACCGCCTTCACCACGTCCACGTCAAAACCCTCCAGCTGGTTCTTGCTGTTGAGGAAGGAAAACGGCGGGTAGCTTTCCAGCAGCACGCCACGCAGCTCGCCGCTGTTACTGACGCGGTCCAGCGTGGTGCCAGCATGGGCGGGTACGGCCAGCAGCAGCGGCAGCAGAGCCGCGGCGGTGTTGATAAGTCCTTGTTTGTTCACGGTGGTATCTCTTTGTCGTTGTTCGGGTGAAGCAAATCTTATATATCGTTTGGAAATTAATCAATTGCAAAATACGACATTTTGGTTATATAAATTGCAGGGTCAACGAACCGCCGGCCCGACCGGGCAGGCAGCAAAAAAGGAAACAACATGAGCAAAACCGTGATTCTGGACGGCGGCATGGGCCGCGAACTGAAGCGCATCGGCGCGCCTTTCCGCCAGCCGGAATGGTCGGCGCTGGCGCTGTGGGAGGCACCGCACTTCGTCGAGCAGGCGCACGACGCGTTCGTGCAGGCCGGGGCGCAGGTGATCACCAGCAACAGCTACGCGGTGGTGCCGTTCCATATCGGCGAGCAGCGCTTTGCCACTGACGGCGCAAGGTTGGCCGCACTGTCCGGCGAACTGGCGCGCAAGGCGGCGGCCAAGGCGGCGCAGCCGGTGCGGGTGGCCGGCTCGCTGCCGCCGGCACTGGGCTCCTACCGGCCGGACCTGTTCGACGAGGCGCAGGCGCTGGCCATCCTGCGGGTGCTGGTCGGTGCGTTGGCGCCGCATGTCGATCTCTGGCTGGCCGAGACGCAAAGTTCGCTGGCCGAAGTGCGCGCGGTGAAGCAGGCACTGACCGGCCAGCCGCAGCCGCTGTGGCTGTCATTCACGCTGCAGGACGAGGACGGCGATGGCGTCGCCCGTCTGCGTTCCGGGGAAACGGTGGCGGCGGCGGTGGCCGAAGCGATCCGGCTGGGCGCGGCGGCGGTGCTGTTCAATTGCAGCCAGCCGGAGGTGATGGCGGCGGCGCTGGATGCGGCCAACGTGGTGATCGCCCGCGAGCAGGCCAGCCTGCAGCTCGGCGTGTATGCCAATGCCTTCCCGCCGACGCCGAAAGATGCCAAGGCCAATGCCACGCTCGACGACATCCGCGCCGACCTGACCCCGCGCAACTATGCGCAGTGGGCGGCGCTGTGGGTGGAGAAGGGTGCCAGCGTGGTCGGCGGTTGCTGCGGCATTACCCCGCAACACATCGCCGCGCTGGCGCAGGCCCTGCCGTAAGCGGGTGGGGGCGCCACGGCCGCCGGGGCGGCGGCGTGATCGTGGTGCCTGAAATTCCATGGGGTAATAACAAAACCATTTTTAATCGTTTTTGGTTTTGTGCGGCTTTGGCTAGATTGGGGTGGTTCGCAGGCCGTTTGCCTGCGCTGTGGCAAGCAGCACTGCCCGTTACCCGTCAGGAGCCTCCCATGTCGCAACCCCTGTCACTCAATCTGCCCTTGCTCACGCTGAGCGATCTGGACGGCAGTCCCGCCCGGCGCGCCGCCTTCCTGCGCGACTTGCGTGCCGCGGCGCGCGATGTCGGTTTCTTCTACCTGAACGGTCACGGCATTGCCGAGGCGCAGGCGGCGCGGGTGCTGGCCGCAGCGCGTGATTTCTTTGCCCTGCCGCAGGCGGACAAGCGCGCGGTGGACATGGTGCAGTCGCCGCATTTTCGCGGTTACACCGCCGCCGGCCACGAGATCACCCGCCAGCAGCCGGACTGGCGCGAGCAGTTCGACATCGGTGCCGAACGCCCGCCGCTGGCCGCGGCCAAGGTGGTGCCGGTGTGGGCGCGCTTGCAGGGGCCGAACCAGTGGCCGGCGGCGCTACCGGCACTGCGCCCGGCCTTGCTGGCGTGGCAGGCGGAACTGACCGCGGTGTCGATCCGCCTGCTGCGGGCCTTTGCCGAGGCGCTGCAGCAGCCGGCCGACAGCTTTGACGACGCCTTTCTCGCCGCGCCGATCCAGCACCTGAAAATCATCCGCTACCCCGGCCAGGAGCAGACGCCGAGTGATCAGGGCGTCGGTGCGCACAAGGACAGCGGTTTCCTGACCCTGCTGCTGCAGGACCGCGAAGCCGGGCTGCAGGTGGAGACCGCCAGCGGCTGGGTCGATGCGCCGCCGGTGGCCGGCACCTTCATCGTCAATATCGGCGAAGCGCTGGAGCTGGCCTCCAACGGCTATCTGCGCGCCACCGTGCACCGCGTGCTCAGCCCGGCGGCGGGGCGCGAGCGGCTGTCGGTGGCGTTTTTCCTCGGCCCGCGGCTGGATGCCACGGTGCCGCTGCTGCCGCTGACACCGGAGCTGGCGCGCGAGGCGCCCGGCCCTGCGACCGATCCGGCCAACCCGCTGTTTTACGAAACCGGTTTCAACATGCTCAAGGGTCGCCTGCGCTCGCACCCGGAGGTGGCGCGCCGCCACTACGCCGACGTGCTGGCCGCCAGCGCCTGAACCTCTCTGTGCCACTACCCGAAGGAAACACCATGAAACACCGTTCGCTGTTGTCCGCCACCGCCGTGGCGCTGCTGTTTGCCGTGTCTGCCCACGCCGAGGTCCTCACCATCGGTGCCGAGGCGGTGCCGCACGCCGAGATTCTCGACCAGGTCAAGGCCCGGCTGGCCAAGGACGGCGTGGAGCTGAAAGTCCGCGTGTTCACCAACGGCCTGCAGGAAAACTTCGCCGTCGCCAGCAAGGAAATCGACGCCAACTACTTCCAGCACCAGCCCTTCCTCGACGGCTTCAACAAGAGCAAGGGCACCTCGCTGGTGACGGTGGCGGCGATCCATGTCGAGCCGTTCGGCGCCTACTCGCGCAAGTACCGCAAGCTGGCCGAGCTGCCGGATGGCGCGGTGGTCGGCATCCCCAATGATCCGTCCAATGCCGCGCGCGCCCTGTTGCTGCTGCAGAAGCAGGGCCTGATCACGCTGAAGGACCCGGGCAATATCCTGGCCACCGCCCGCGACGTGATTGCCAACCCGAAAAAGCTGCAGCTGAAGGAGCTGGAGGCGGCGACGCTGCCGCGGCTGCTGACGCAGCTGGATCTGGCGCTGATCAATACCAACTACGCGCTGCAGGCCGGGCTGAAGCCGACGCAAGACGCGCTGTTTATCGAGGACAAGCGCTCGCCGTACGCCAACATCCTGGTGTCGCGCGCCGACAACCGGCAAAGCCCGGCACTGAAGAAACTGGTTGCCGCGCTGACCACGCCGGAGGTGCGCCAGTTTATCGAGCAGAAATACCAGGGCGCGGTGGTGCCGGTGTTCTGAGCCGCAGCGCGGCAGGCATCACACCGGGCGCTGCCGCATGGCAGCGCCTGTTTTTTTGCCTTGGCGGTCGCGGTTTTGATATCACAAAAAGTAATGAAAAAATCAATTTATATCGTTTTTGGTTTTTAAGTGGGCGCACTACACTGGCCTCCTGCCAGCGCAAAAGGCGCGGCTGAACACTGAAACACCCACGCCGGGTCTGCGAGAAAGCCACCATGATTCAAGTACGAGACCTGACCAAACACTACAGCCACCACGGCCGCCGCGTTGCCGCCCTGGACCTGGTCAGCCTGCGCATCGACGCAGGCAGCATCTTCGGCATCATCGGCCGCTCCGGTGCCGGCAAGAGCACGCTGATCCGCTGCCTGAACCTGCTGGAGCGCCCGGACAGCGGCGAGGTGCGCATCGGCGACGACGCGCTGACCGCCTACAGCGAACGCCAGCTGCAACAGCGCCGCCAGCGCATCGGCATGGTGTTCCAGCACTTCAACCTGCTGCGCTCGCGCACGGTGGCGGCCAACGTGCGCTTTCCGCTGGAGCTGGCCGGCGAGCTGGACGCCGCGCAGATGGACGCGCGGGTGGACGAGCTGCTGGCGCTGGTCGGGCTGCAGGATCACCAGCACAAGCGCCCGGCACAGCTGTCCGGCGGCCAGAAGCAGCGGGTGGGCATCGCCCGCGCGCTGGCCAACCGCCCCGACGTGCTGCTGTGCGACGAGGCGACCTCGGCGCTGGACCCGGAAACCACCGATTCGATCCTGACACTGTTGGCCGACATCAACCGCCAGCTGCGGCTGACCATCGTGCTGATTACCCACGACATGCGCGTCATCCGCCAGCTGTGCGACGAGGTGGCGGTGCTTGATCACGGTCGCGTGGTGGAGCAGGGGCGGGTGATCGACGTGTTGCTGCAACCGCAGCACGCGGTGACGCAGAGCCTGCTGGCGGAGACCGGTTTCGGCCAGGGCGCGCTGCAGGGGCAGTGGCGCGAGCGCATCAGCACGCCGGTGCTGAAGCTGACCTTTGTCGGCGAGCCGGCGCTGCAGCCGGTGCTGGACAAGGTTGGCCGCGAGACCGGCCTGCGCGTCAACCTGCTGGCCGGCACGCTGTCGGAAATCAAGGCCACGCCGTTTGGCCAGCTGCTGGCCGGGGTGGTGGCCAGCGATGTCGCGGTGTCGGCATTGCCGGACATTTTTGCCCGCGAGGGTGTGCGTTGCGAGGTGCTGTGATGACGGATTTTGACTGGAACCTGTTGCTGAGCGTGGACTGGCCGGAGATCGGCGCGGCCACGCTGGATACGCTGACCATGCTGGGGGTGTCGCTGCTGGCGACGGTGGCGCTGGGGCTGCCGCTGGGCGTGCTGCTGTACGTCACCGCCCCCGGCCAGCTGCGCGCGCGGCCGCGGCTGTACGCGGTGCTGTCCTTCCTGGTGAACGTGCTGCGCTCGCTGCCGTTCGTGATCCTGCTGATCGTGCTGATTCCGCTGACGCTGCTGCTGGTCGGCACCTCTATCGGCGTCGCCGGCGCCATCGTGCCACTGGTGGTGGGCGCGGTGCCGTTCTTTGGCCGGCTGGTGGAAAACGTGTTGCGCGAGGTCGATCGCGGCGTGATCGAGGCCAGCCAGGCGATGGGTGCGCGCCTGCCGCAGATCGTGTTCAAGGTGCTGCTGCCGGAGGCGCTGCCCGGCCTGATCGGCGCGGTGACGGTGACCGCGGTGGCACTGGTCGGCTACACCGCGATGTCCGGCGTCATCGGCGGCGGCGGGCTGGGCGACCTCGCGGTGCGCTACGGCTACCAGCGTTTCCAGACCGAGGTGATGGTCGTCACCGTGGCGCTGCTGCTGGTACTGGTGCAGCTGCTGCAATCCGCCGGTGACCGCCTGGTGCGGCGCTGTCGCTTTGACTGACGCTTTCTGATTTCTCCGCGGCCCTGGCGCCGCAACCCTTTCCCATGCTGTGCCCCTGCATGCCCTGGCCCGTCCGGCCTGGGCAGGGGGAAGCCTTACTCTCGAAAAGGAAACCATGATGACTCGCCTGACCAAACTTGCCCTTGCTTTCAGCCTTGCCGGTTTCACCTTTGCCGCCCAGGCGCAGAACGTGAAGCTGACCGTGGCCGCCTCGCCGGTGCCGCACGCCGAGCTGCTGGAAGCGCTGAAACCGACTCTCGCCAAACAGGGCGTGGATCTGGACGTGAAGGTGTTCAACGACTACGTGCTGCCCAACACCCAGGTGCAGGAAAAGCAGCTGGACGCCAACTTCTTCCAGCACATCCCGTATCTGGACAAGTTCAACAAGGACCGCGGCACCAATCTGGTGGTGGCCAGCAAGCCGGTGCACATCGAGCCGTTTGCCGCCTACTCGCTGAAGGTGAAACGGGTGGCCGAGCTGAAGGACGGCGCCACGGTGGCGATTCCCAATGACCCGACCAACGCCGGCCGCGCCTTGCTGCTGCTGGATCAGGGCGGCGTGATCAAGCTGAAGGACCGCAGCAACATCTACCCGACCACCAAGGACATTGCGGCCAACCCCAAGCATCTGAAGATCAAGGAACTGGAAGCCGCCACCCTGCCGCGGGTGCTGAACCAGGTGGATCTGGCGCTGATCAACGCCAACTACGCGCTGGAAGCCAAGCTCAATCCGAAGAAGGACGGCCTGTTCACCGAGACCACCTCGCCGTACGCCAACCTGCTGGTGGCGCGTCCGGACAACAAGGACAGCGCCGCGGTGAAGAAGCTGGCGGCCGCGCTGAACAGCCCGGAAGCGAAGCGCTTCATTGAAAGCAAGTACCAGGGCGCGGTGGTACCGGCGTTCTGAGCCGGGCCGGTGGCCTGACCCCGTGGCGCCACGGTTGCCGGCGCCACGACTCCCGCTGTCCCATGTCGACCGCGCCCGCCAATGAGGCGCGGCGGCACCCCTGAATGCCGGAATGTAACCCAAGGAAATACCATGACTGTCTCTTCCCCGGTGCTGGCACCCGCCGCACTGTCCGTGGCGCCGCCGCGCAGCATCCTGCCACCGCGCAGCCGTGGCGTGCTGGAGATGATCGGCAACACCCCGCTGCTGCGGGTGCGCCATCTCGATACCGGCCCCTGCGAGCTGTACCTGAAGCTGGAAAACCAGAACCCGGCCGGCTCGATCAAGGACCGCGTCGCGCTGTCGATGATCGAAGCTGCCGAACGCGACGGCAAGCTGGCGCCCGGTGGCACCATTATCGAAGCCACCGCCGGCAATACCGGCCTTGGCCTCGCGCTGGTCGCCTCGCAAAAGGGTTACCGCCTGATCCTGGTGGTGCCGGACAAGATGAGCCGCGAAAAGGTGCTGCACCTGCAGGCGCTGGGCGCGCAGGTGATCCTGACCCGCTCCGATGTCGGCAAGGGCGATCCGGACTACTACCAGGACCGCGCCGCACGGCTGGCCGCCACCATCCCCGGCGCCTTCTATATCGACCAGTTCAACAATGCCGCCAACCCGCTGGCGCACGAAACCGGCACCGGGCCGGAAATCTGGGCGCAGCTGGACGGCAAGGTGGACGCGGTGGTGGTCGGCGTCGGCTCCAGCGGCACGCTCAGCGGGCTGACGCGCTTTTTTGGCCGGGTGTCGCCGGACACCGAGTTCGTGCTCGCCGATCCGCAAGGCTCGATCCTGGCCGACCACATCGAACACGGCCATCACGGCGCCGCCGGCAGCTGGCTGGTGGAGGGCATCGGCGAGGACTTCATCCCGCCGCTGGCCGACTTCAGCAAGGTTGGCCGCAGCTACCGTATCAGCGACCGGCAAAGCTTTGACAGCGCGCGCGAGCTGCTGCGCCACGAGGGCATCCTCGGCGGCTCCTCCACCGGCACGCTGCTGGCCGCCGCACTGCAGTACTGCCGCGCGCAGGCCACGCCGAAGCGGGTGGTGACCTTCGTCTGCGACAGCGGCAACAAGTACCTGTCCAAGATGTACAACGACTTCTGGCTGTTCGACCAGGGTCTGCACCAGCCGCCGCAGGTGGGCAACATCACCGACCTGATCGCGCGCCGCCACGATCACGGCCACAGCGTGGTGTGCCACCCGGACGAGCCGCTGACCGTGGTCTACCAGCGCATGCGCCTGCACGACGTGTCGCAGCTGCCGGTGATCGACGGCGAGCGCGTGATCGGCCTGATCGACGAGTGGGACCTGCTGATGTCGGTGCACGGCGAGCCGGAAAACTTCCACCAGCCGGTGTTCACCGCGATGAGCAGCAATGTCGAGACCATCTCGCCGCGCGCCTCGCTGCAGGACCTGCTGCTGGTGTTCAACAACGGTCATATCGCGGTGGTGATCGAGCGCGAGCGCTACCTCGGCCTGATCACGCAGAGCGACCTGCTCACCTACTGGCGCCAGCGCGTCGGCGCCGCCTGAGCCTGTTCAATGTCTGCTGCGACTGATCTCAACATGGGGCGATACCGCGTTGAAAACGCCTTCGGAATGCTCATTGACCCCATGTCAACTCCGCTTCCTCAGTCGTTTTCGCCTTGTCTCGCGTGAGCGCGCGAGACTTTGAACAGACTCTGAGACATTCCTATTGATCCGCAAGGTGCGACGGCCGCTGCCGTCGCGCATTGCGGCCAACCTTTTGCAAGGACACAGCATGACTACCGATTTCCACACCCTGTCCGTGACCGCCGGGTTGCACGATGACCCGTTCGGCGCGGTGATCCCGCCGATCTACGCCACCTCCACCTACCGCCAGCAGGCGCCGGGCGAGCACAGCGGCTACGAGTACTCGCGCAGCCAGAACCCGACGCGCGAGGCGCTGGAGCGCGCCATCGCCGAGCTGGAAGGCGGCGTGCGCGGCTACGCCTTCGGCTCCGGCCTTGCCGCCATCGCCACCGTGCTCGACCTGCTGCCGGCCGGCAGCCACATCGTCGCCATCGACGACCTGTACGGCGGCTCGGTGCGGCTGTTCGACCGCGTGCGCAGCCAGTCGGCCGGGCTGTCCATCAGCTATGTGCCATCCGACGACCCGGCGGCGCTGGAGGCGGCCATCCGGCCCAATACCCGCATGCTGTGGGTGGAGACGCCGTCCAATCCGCTGAACCGGCTGGCCGATCTGGCGCAGCTGGCCGACATCGCCCGCCGCCACCAGCTGCTGGCGGTGGCCGACAACACCTTTGCCTCGCCGGTGATCCAGCAACCGCTGGGTTACGGTTTCGACATCGTGCTGCACTCGGCCACCAAGTACCTGAACGGCCACTCCGACGTGATCGCCGGGGTGGCGGTGGTGTCGAAAGACCGGCCGCAGCTGGCCGAACAGCTGGCCTTCCTGCACAACGCCACCGGCGCCATTCTGGACCCGTTCTCCAGCTTCCTGGTGCTGCGCGGCATCCGCACCCTGGCACTGCGCGTCGAGCAGCACAGCCGCAATGCGCAGGCCATCGCGCAGTGGCTGGAAAGCCATCCGCGCGTGACGCGGGTGCTGTATCCGGGGCTGGCGAGCCATCCGCAGCACGCGCTGGCCAAACAGCAGATGCGCCACTTCGGCGGCATCGTGTCCTTCTATCTCGACGGCGGCGCGGCAGAGGTAAAGGCGGTGCTGGGCAGGAGCCGGCTGTTCACGCTGGCGGAGAGCCTGGGCGGGGTGGAGAGCCTGGTGTGCGTGCCGGTGGCGATGACGCACGCCTCGGTGCCGGCCGAACGCCGTGCGCTGCTGGGTATCAGCGACAACCTGATCCGCTTGTCGGTCGGCATCGAGTCGGCGGAGGCCCTGATCGCCGATCTGGCACAGGCGCTGGCATAGGCGTTTTGCCGCGCGGACGACATCCCGGCCCCGCGCCGGGGTTTTTCATGGCGTATGCCGCGGCCGGAATATGGACTGCAGCGGCGCGGCGATAAGCTGTGGCGATTTTCTTGGTTCTGCTGCGACCGGGCGCCGGATAAGGTGGGCGAAACGGTGTGGAGGAGGGCCAGCGATGCGGGCGATGATCATCGGCGGTGACAAGGTGGAAACCACGCGGCGGGCGCTGCAGGCCTCGGGCTATGCGGACGTGCTGCACTGGAGCGGGCGCAAGAGCGGCGACCTGAAGCGGGAGTTCCCGGCGCGGGTGGCGCACATGGTGATCATCCTGGACTACGTCAATCACAACCTGGCGAAACGGATGCGGCTGATCGCGCGCGAGCGGCAGATCAGCGTCGCCTACGTTGGCCGCAAGTAAGGGGCCGACGGCTGGGCGGTGCGTGGCCCGGCATCAGGGCAGCGTGGTCGAGTGCTGCTGCGCGCGCTCCAGCACCAACTGGGCAAAGGTCTGGGCCGGCACCGGCGGGCTGATGATGTAGCCCTGGATGATGTCGCAGCCGTTGTCGCGCAGGAAGGCCAGCTGCTCCTCGCGCTCGACGCCTTCGGCGATGACGGTCAGCCGCAGGCTGTGGGCCATCGCGATGACGGCCTGGGAAATGGCGATGTCGTCTTCGTCGTGCGGCAGGCCGTCGACGAAGGACTTGTCCAGCTTCAGGCAGTCGATGGGGAATTGCTTGAGGTAGCTGAGCGAGGAGTAGCCGGTACCGAAGTCGTCGACGTCGATGTGCAGGATGCCCTTGTTACGGATCTGCATCAGTACGTCGACCGCGCATTGCGGGTCGTGCATCAGGATGCTCTCGGTCACTTCCAGCTCCAGAAAGCGCGGCTCGACACCGGTTTCTTCGAGAATGTCGGCAATGGCGGTGGCCAGGTTGCTGCGCTGCAGTTGCCGACCGGAGAGATTGACGGCGATGACCAGTGGTGGCAGCGCGGTCGTCGTTTGCCAGTGGCGGATCTGCTGGCAGACCGCGTGCAGCACCCAGCTGCCGACCTGCTCGATCAGGCCGGTTTCCTCCAGGATGGGGATGAATTCGCCGGGAGAAACCAGCCCCCGCTGCGGGTGTCTCCAGCGTAGCAGCGCCTCGGCGCCGATGATGCGGCCGTCGGCCAGGTTGAGCTTGGGCTGGTAGTAAACCTCGAACTCGCCACGTGCCAGCGCGCGGCGCAGGCCGTTTTCCATTTCCAGCCGGTCGGAGGCGAGGGTATTCATCTCGCTGGTGAAGAAGCGGTAGCCGTTACCGCCGTCTTCCTTGGCCCGGTACATCGCGGTATCCGCGTACTTGATCAGGTGGCTGCTGTTGTCGCTGTCCGACGGGAAAATGGTGATGCCGATGCTGGGGGTGACAAAGGTCTCCTGGTGATCGAGGTGGAACGGCGCCGCGAACATCTCGATGATCTTGCTGGCCACGCCGGCGGCGTCCTCGGCCTTGTTGATCTGCTCCAGAATGATGGTGAACTCGTCGCCACCGAGGCGTGCCACGGTATCCACGTCGCGCACGCAGGCCAGCAGCCTTGCCGCGGTGTCACACAGCAGCTGGTCGCCCAGGTCGTGGCCCAGCGTGTCATTGATGGTCTTGAAGCGGTCGAGGTCGATGAACATCAGCGCCACCAGCCCCTTGCTCCTTTCCAGCCGGGTCAGCGCCTGCTGGAGGCGGTCGTGGAACAGCGCCCGGTTGGGCAGTCGGGTCAGGGAGTCGTAGTGGGCCAGATCCTGCAGGCGCTCCTCGGCCTGCCGCCGTTCCATCGCGATGTGGACCAGGTGGGCGGCGACCCACATCAGTTCGCGGTCGTGCGGCTGCTGTTTTGACGGGGTGCGGTAGTGCGCCACGATCAGCCCCAGCAGGGAGCGGTCAGACGAGCGCACGGCCACGGCAAAGCAGGTGTGCACGCCGTGGCTGGCCATCAGCTTGCAGTAGTCCGACCAGATCGGCTGGCTGCCGATATTCTCGATCACGCCGCTGTACTCGTCCGACAGGCCGTGTTTCGGCATGTTTTCCTGTTGCGTGATGGCGGCGAAGACCTTGCCCAGCACCACCTGTTCATGATGGATGAGGCGCTCGACCACATTGCTAGGCAGGCTGCGGCCGGAGACGCAGGCCAGCTCGGCGCCTTCGCTGTCCTTGCGGAACAGGATGGTGCAAAACATCTCGCCGGACAGGACTTCCACGTGGTCGGCCAGCACGCCCAGCGCGGCTTTCAAAGGTTGGCCGCAAACCACCATCTCCAGCACTTCGTTTTCGATGGCCAGCAGCGCTTCCGCCTGCTTGCGGTCGCTGATGTCGCGGAAGCTGGTCACCCGTCCGACCACCCGGCCATTGACGAACTGGGGCTGTGAGTTCCACTCGAAGTGGCGGCCGTCGCGCAGCTCGAGCGTGCTGCCCTGGTTGACGTCGATGTGCTTGTTCAGGTCCTTGATCGTGGCGGCAAAAGCGGTCGGATCGCGCAGCTTGTTGCTCAGCTCGGCCAGGGTTTCGTTGTTGTTGGCGTAGAGGCTGTCCGATTGATGCAGGTGCCACATGTCACGGAAGCGCTTGTTGGCCACCACCTCCCGCCCGTAGACATCGGTGACAAAAATGCCGTCGGCGGTGGATTCCAGCGTGGCGGAGAAAATGGACAGCGATTTGGCCAGCTTCTCCTCGGTCACCTTGCGGATGGTGATTTCCTGCAAGGTGCGGCGAAAGACGCGCATCGGCAGGTCGCGCAGTGTGACGAAGGTGATGATGCCGAGTATCAGTCCCGGAATGAACATCAACAGGCTGTACAGCAGCAGCGGGCGGAGGGAGCGGCTTAGCGTCAGTTGGGCGCTATCGTCGGCATTCAGCTCAAGGGTGCTTGTCCGGGTCAGGTGCGGAGGCGGCGGTTCCTGGTTTTTCTCGGCCAGCAGTTGCTGGTTTTCACCGGTGATGCGGATGCTGATTTTATCGGGTAGCCAGTCCAGTGCCGCCAGCACCGCTTGAGGAGTATGAAAGGTACCCCATGCTGCGCCTGCGGTTGAGTCCGGTTGCTTGATATTGCTGTAGACACCGACCTGTAATGCGGACTCCAGGCGGGCCGCCTCGCTCTGGTAGCCAACGATGAAAAAAATGAGCGGCACCAGCAGGGTGACCAGTGTACCGCCGCCCCAGGCCAGGCGGGCGATCAGGGTCGGCATTTCGGGGGGGAGGTCCTGAAGGTCGGGAGATGGCTCGGATTTCATAATTTTGGAGAAAATCCTCGTTATGCTTTGCTCTGCTTCGAGACAGTCATTGCTGCATCTTCAAAAATGCAGCGGCCTCCTGCTTGATTAACCGCCCCAACTCAACCTAACAATAGGCTAAATCCTCCGGGTGGCTTGTCATGTTTTCTTTTGGATTTTTGAAAGTACAGCCTTTATCTCATAGATAAAGCGTATCGTCTGATGCTCATCCGGCTGACATTGCCGCTGTGCGCGGATAGTCGCCGGCTTGTCAGGGATGAAAGCAAAGCCCCGCTAAATCAGGAATTTAACGGGGCTTTGCTGGTTTACTGCTTTTGTATCAGGTGTAAATCAGAACGGGATGTCGTCGTCCATGTCGTCCATTTTCGGGGCCGGTTTCGGCTCCATGCGACGTGGTGCCGCCGGGGCGGCGGCGGGTGCCGCGGCCGGGGCGTCGTAGCGCTGGGCGCCACCGCCGTAGCTGTAGTCTTCGTCCGCGCCGCCCATGCCGCCGTCGCGCTTGCCGCCTTGCAGGCTGATTTCATTGACGCGCACGTCCGGCGACAGGCGCTTCTGGCCTTCCTTGTCCTGCCATTCGCGCAGTGTCAGCTGGCCGTAGACGGTGACTTGCTGGCCCTTGCCGAGGTAGTTCTTCAGCGATTCGCCGCGCTTGCCCCACACCTGGCAGGTAAACCAGTTGGTGGTCTTGCGCTCGCCAAAGCCGATATCGCTGGCAACACGGAAGCTGAGCACGGCTTCGCCGCTCGGGGTGTAACGCAGTTCGGCGTCGGCGGCCAGGCGGCCATCAAAAGTAATGCTGTTCATTGGGGCTCCGTTTCATTTCAGTTCAAGGAGGTATTCGGCGCCGTCACGGGCTGAGGTGACGGCGGTGCGGCGGCTCAGTATGTTGCCTGGATCAGCTGTTTGACCGCGGCTTCGTCCCAGTCTTGCTGGGAGACCTTCAGGTAGGCCACCCGTTCGCCGAGCAACACCACCACTTCGCTGACGCCGCGCTGGCTGGCCAGCTGCCGCGACAGGGTATCGGCATCGCCCTGCCATTGCTCGCCGATGTGGAACATCTGGCTCTTCACCGCCTTGGGTGGCGTCATGGTCAGCGACAGCAGCAGCCAGGCCAGCATCAGTACGCTGGTGAAGGCAAACACGCCCAGCGCGCCGTGGTGGCTGTACAGCCAGCCGCCGGCAACGGCACCGGCAAACAGGCCGAAAGATTGGGCGGTATTATACACGCCGATCGCGGTTCCCTTGGCATCGGCCGGGGCAATTTTCGAGATCAGCGACGGCAGGGTGGCTTCCAGGATGTTAAAGGCGACGAAGTACAGCGCCAGCCACAGCACGATCAGCCAGAAGCTGGACAGCGCCAGCGCCATGCCGATCTGCGCGGTGGTCATCAGCGCCACGGCGGCGACGAACACCTGCTTCAGCTTGGCCTTTTTCTCGCCGTAGATGATGGCCGGCACCATCAGCACGAAGCCGGCAACCACCACCGGCAGGTACACCAGCCAGTGCTGCGACTTGTCGAGGCCGCCGGTGCTGGTCAGCGCGAACGGGATGGTGACGAACATCGCCATCTGCGCCGCGTGCAGTGCGAAGATGCCGAAGTTCAGCCGCTGCAGCTCGCGGTTGCGCAGCACCGCTGGCAGCCGCGCGGTGTTGGTGCCGGTGTCGGAGTGGAAGCTGGAGTGCACCGGGTCGGGAATGATGCGCCACACGCCCAGCAGCGCCAGCAGCGACAGCACGCCGGTGAGCACGAAGATGCCGTCCACGCCGATATAGCGTGCCAGCAGCGGCCCCAGCACCAGGCTGACGGCAAAGGTGGTGCCGATGCTCATGCCGATGATGGCCATGGCGCGGGTGCGCACTTCTTCGCGGGTGAGGTCGGCGAGCAGGGCGGTGATCACCGCCGAGATGGCGCCGGAGCCCTGGATGATGCGGCCCACGGTCAGCATCATGATGTCGTCGGCGCTGGCGGCGATGAAGCTGCCGGCGGCGAACAGCAGCAGGCCGCCGTAGATGATCTTCTTGCGGCCAACCTTGTCGGAGAGCATGCCCAGCGGCAGTTGCAGCAGCGCCTGTACCAGGCCGTAGCTGCCCAGCGCGATGCCGATCAGGGTGTGGTTGTCGGCGCCGCGCAGGGTTTCGGCGTAGAGCGCAAAGACGGGGAGGATAAGGAACATGCCCAGCATGCGCAGGGCGTAGATTCCGGCCAGGCCAAGGCTGGCGCGTAGCTCAAGTGCAGTCATCGGTACGGGTGTTGGAGGGCGTCGTCACAGTGGGCGGGCAGCGGCAGCGGATTTCTCTGTCAGGAAATCCATCGTGCTATGGAGCGGCTGCGCGCAAGTCCGGTATAGTAGCAGGTTCCCCGACCGACGGTGAGACAGGCATGGATTCCATCCGCATTCGCGGCGCACGTACGCACAATCTGAAGAACATCAATCTTGACCTGCCACGCCACCAGCTGGTGGTGATTACCGGCTTGTCCGGTTCCGGCAAGTCGTCGCTGGCCTTCGACACGCTGTATGCCGAGGGGCAGCGCCGTTACGTCGAGAGCCTGTCGGCCTACGCGCGGCAGTTCCTGCAGCTGATGGAAAAGCCCGATGTCGATCTGATCGAGGGCCTGAGCCCGGCGATCTCCATCGAGCAGAAGGCCACCAGTCACAACCCGCGCTCCACCGTGGGCACCGTCACCGAAATCCACGACTACCTGCGCCTGCTGTACGCCCGCGTCGGCGATCCGCACTGCCCGGAGCACGACGTGGCGCTGGCGTCGCAGACGGTGAGCCAGATGGTCGATCACGTGCTGGCACTGCCGGAAGAGACGCGGATCATGATCCTGGCGCCTGTCATCGTTGGCCGCAAGGGCGAGAACGTCGAGCTGTTCGAGGATCTGCGCGCGCAGGGCTTCGTACGCGTGCGCGTCGACGGCGAAGTGTACGAGCTGGACGCGGTGCCGAAGCTGGACAAGAACAAGAAGCACTCGGTGGAGGTGGTGATCGACCGCGTCAAGGTGCGCGCCGACATGCAGCAGCGGCTTGCGGAAAGCTTCGAGACCGCGTTGCGCCACGCCGAAGGCCGCGCCATCGCGGTGGAAATGGATAGTGGCAAGGAGCACTGGTTCTCCGCCAAGTTTGCCTGCCCGGTGTGCAGCTACAGCCTGCCGGAGCTGGAGCCACGCCTGTTCTCGTTCAACAACCCGATGGGCGCCTGCCCCAAGTGCGACGGCCTCGGCGAGATCACCTATTTCGACCCGTCGCGGGTGGTGGCGCATCCGGAGCTGACCCTGGCCGCCGGCGCGATCAAGGGCTGGGACAAGCGCAACCAGTTCTACTTCCAGATGCTGCTGGCGCTGGCCGAGCACTACGGCTTCTCGCTGGAGACCGCGTTCGAGGACCTGCCGGACGAAGTGCAGAAGGTGGTGCTGCACGGCTCCGGACGCGAGGAAATCGAGTTCACCTACGTCTCCGAGCGCGGCACCAAATTCCAGCGCGCGCACGCCTTCGAGGGCATCATCCCCAACCTGGAACGCCGCTACCGCGAGACCGATTCCAGCACCGTGCGCGAGGAACTGGCCAAATACCAGAACAACCAGTGCTGCCCGAGCTGCGGCGGTTCGCGCCTGCGGCTGGAGGCGCGCCATATCTACATCGGCCGCAAGACGCTGCACCAGATCAACCAGATGGCGCTGAAGGATGCCTCGGCCTTCTTCAGCGGGCTGCAGTTCTCCGGCCAGAAGCAGGCGGTGGCGGAGAAGATCGTCAAGGAAATCAGCGACCGCGTGTCCTTCCTCAATAATGTCGGCCTGGACTACCTGTGCCTGGCGCGCTCGGCCGACACGCTGTCCGGTGGCGAGGCGCAGCGTATCCGGCTGGCCAGCCAGATCGGCTCCGGCCTGACCGGCGTGATGTACGTGCTGGACGAGCCGTCGATCGGCCTGCACCAGCGCGACAACGACCGCCTGCTGGCGACGCTGCGGCGGTTGCGTGACCTGGGCAATAGCGTGATCGTGGTCGAGCACGACGAAGACGCCATCCGCGCCGCCGACTACCTGGTCGACATGGGGCCGGGCGCCGGCGAGCACGGTGGCGAGGTGCTGGTGGCTGGCACGCCGGCCGAGGTCGCCGCCAGCGAGAAATCGGTGACCGGTGCCTACCTGTCCGGCCGTCGCGGCATCGCGGTGCCGGCCAGCCGGCGCGAGGTCAACCCCGAGCGCCTGCTGCGTCTGGCCGGCGTCAGCGGCAACAACCTGAAGGACGTGACGCTGCAGCTGCCGTTGGGCATGCTGGTGTGCGTCACGGGCGTGTCCGGCTCCGGCAAGTCGACGCTGATCAATGACACGTTATACAAGATCGCCGCCCGCGATCTCAACGGTGCCAGCGAACAGCCGTCGCCGTACCGCGACATCAGCGGCTTGGAGCAGCTGGACAAGGTGATCAACGTCGACCAGAGCCCGATCGGGCGCACGCCGCGCTCCAACCCGGCCACCTATACCGGCCTGTTTACCCCGATCCGCGAGCTGTTTGCCGGCGTGCCGCTGTCGCGCGAGCGCGGCTACGGCCCGGGCCGCTTCAGCTTCAACGTCAAGGGCGGCCGCTGCGAGGCGTGCCAGGGTGACGGTGTGATCAAGGTGGAAATGCACTTCCTGCCGGACGTGTACGTGCCGTGCGATGTCTGCCACAGCAAGCGCTACAACCGCGAGACGCTGGAAGTGCAGTACAAGGGCAAGAGCATCCACGAAGTGCTGGAGATGACGGTGGAGCAGGCGCTGGAGTTTTTCAGCGCGGTGCCGACGGTGGCGCGCAAGCTGCAGACGCTGATGGATGTCGGCCTCGGTTACATCCGCCTGGGGCAGAGCGCCACCACGCTGTCCGGCGGCGAGGCGCAGCGGGTGAAACTGGGGCTGGAATTGTCCAAGCGCGATACCGGCCGCACCTTGTATATTCTGGATGAACCGACTACCGGCCTGCATTTTCACGACATCGAGCTATTGCTGAGCGTGTTGTACCGCTTGCGCGAGAACGGTAATACTGTGGTGGTGATCGAGCATAATCTGGACGTAATCAAAACTGCGGACTGGCTGATCGACCTGGGGCCGGAAGGCGGCGCCGGCGGCGGCCAGATCATTGCCTGCGGCACGCCGGAGCAGGTGGCGGCCAACCCGGCTAGCCATACCGGGCATTATCTGGCGCCCTTGCTGAAAAAACCGTAACAGATCATAACGACATCATGAATTTATTATTTTGGGGTACGCATGCTGACGCTGGCCAAGATTGACCATCTGCACATCAAGGTAAACGACACTGCCAAGGCGCTGGACTGGTACCAGCGCGTACTGGGCATGGGGCCGGATGTGCGCTACAAGCATCTGCAGGAAGGACCGCACGGTGTCTTGATGCTGACCAACCCCAGCGCCAGCGTGCGCCTGGCGCTGAGCCAGGACGAGGCGGCGGTGGTGCCGGCCGGTGCGGTGGCGTTTGGCGTCAGCGGTCACGATTTTATGGAGTGGCTGGACCGGCTGGCGGTGGAGCGGGTGGTGAGCCGCGACGGGCAGACCATCGCCCGCGACTCGGTGCACGACCACGGTTTCTTCTGCTCGGTGTCGTTCGTCGATCCGTTCGGCAATCCCTACGAAATCGTCAGCTACGATCACACCTGGCTGGCAGGCAAGCTCAAGCTGAAACGCGCCTGAGGCAGTTGTTTTCGGGTGCGCTCCATTGCCCAAGGTTGGCCGCAATGCTGCGGCCAACCTTGGGCAAACTGTTTTAGAGCATGTTCACGATCTGCTGCGACTTGATCTCAACGGGGCGATACCGCGTTGAAAACGGCTTCGGAATGCTCATTGACCCCATGTCAACTCCGCTTCCTCAGCCGTTTTCGCCTTGTCTCGCGTGAGCTCGCGAGATCGTGAGCACGCCCTTACAGCGCGTTCCGGCTGATGAACTCGGGGCGGAACAGGTAGCCCTGCACGAAGTCGACGCCCAGTGCCTGTGCCTGGCGCAGGTCAGCCTCGCTTTCGATGCCTTCCAGTACCGTCTGCTTGCCCTCGGCGCGGGCAAACGCCAGCAGCATCTGCAGCATGCGCAATTGCCGTGGTTGCTGCAGCTGGCGCAGCCACTGGCGGTCGAACTTGTAGATGTCCACCGTGCACAGGATCGGAATCGACACCATCGTCGCCGGCCCGCCGATGTCGTCCAGCGCGGTGCGGATGCCGCGCTGCGCCAGCAGTTCCGCCAGCAGCATGCTGTGATCCGCTTCCTGCACATTGGTGTTTTCGATCAGCTCGATCACGGTGCGCTGCGGCTGGCACAGCAGGTCGAGCAGCGGGTGTGCCGGTGTCGCCAGCGACAGGCCGGCGACGGCGTGCGGATCGAGGTTGAGGAACAGCAGGCCGTCGCGTGGCGCGTGCTCGATCTGCCAGCGCTTGCTCATCAGTTCGACCTGCACCAGCGTGACCGGCGAATCGTGCAGCGTGTCGAACACCGCCTGCGGTGGCAGCGGCTGGCGCGTTGCACTATAAAACCTTGCCAGCGCCTCGTAGCCCACCGTCTGCAGGCTGTTGGTCGCCTTGATCGGCTGGTATTCGGCGCCGATGCGTTGCCGTTCGATGACCTCCAGTAGCAGCTCGGTCGGGATGGGGTTGCGTGCTTGATTCATTTGATAATCATTTGTATTTATGCTTTCCGAACTGTACCGCTTGCCACCGCGTTTGCAAAGCTGGCCGGAAGAGGTATTTTCAATCGCGCCTGCCGATGTTTGTGTAGGCTTGATTAGAAATGTTTGATAATCTTGCACGATTGGCGCACACATCAATAAGACACGATTATGAAAATAAATATGCCAGTGACAGCCAACGAGCTGTTTCTCGATCCTCTGCGCCCGATTGTTACCAAGACCGACCTCAAGGGCGCCATCACCTACGCCAACCGCGCGTTCATCGACATCAGCGGTTTTAGCGAAGCCGAACTGCTGGGCAAGAACCACAATATCGTGCGTCATCCGGACATGCCGGCGGAGGCCTTTGCCGACCTGTGGGATACGGTCAAGCAGGGCAAGCCGTGGGGCGGGCTGGTGAAAAACCGCGCCAAGAACGGTGACTTCTACTGGGTGGAGGCGCATGTCACGCCGATCACCGAAATGGGCAAGATCGTTGGCTACGTCTCGGTACGCAGCACGCCCAACCGCGCCGAAGTCAGCGCCGCCGAAGCGCTGTACCAGAAGGTGCGCGACAAGCAGGCTACCCTGCCGTCCACCCTGAAGAGACTGTCCAAGCGTCGTGACAGCGGCAAGATCGGCTTCGTGCTGACCGGCCTGTTCAGCTCGGGCCTGGTCGCCGCTGGTTGTGTGCCGGGCTGGAGCGACAGCACGCGGCTGCTGGTCAGCCTGCTGTCGCTGGGCGCGCTGGCGGCCGCCTCGGTGTGGTGGCGCTACTCCGAGTGGCGCGTGATGCAGCGCCTACACCAGGGCTTCCTCAATCTGGCGGAAGGCCAGCTGGAATCGCCGCTTCAGACCCGTCTCGGCGGCCAGCTCGGCGCGATGATGGACAGCCTGGAAGGGCTGCGTCTGCACATGCGCGCGATGGTGGCGGATTCGCTCAGCGCCGGCGGTCGTACCTACGAGCAGTCGCACGCCCTCAGCCAGGAAATGGGCGGGCTGGTGGCGCGTGCCGAAGAGCAGGGCAAGGGCCTGCAACAGATCAGCATCAGCATGGAGCAGATCAGCAGCTCGATCGGCCATGTCGCCTCGATGGCGCAAGACAGCGTGCAGGGCGCTCAGGAAACGCGCAATGCCGCGACCGAGGGCCAGCAGGTGATGCAGCGTGCGGCCGAGGCCGCCACCCAAGCGGTGGTGGTGGTCAACCGCTCCAAGGAAGAGCTGGCGGCGCTGGACAAGTCGATGACCGAAATCGGCGCCATGACCAACCTGATACACGGCATCGCCGAACAGACCAATCTGCTGGCGCTGAACGCGGCGATCGAGGCTGCGCGTGCCGGCGAGACCGGGCGCGGCTTTGCCGTGGTGGCCGACGAGGTGCGCAAGCTGGCCGAGCGTACCGCGACGGCGACCGACGCCATCGGCGATGTGGTACAGCAGATCGTGCAGATTACCGACAAGGTGACGCTGAACATGGACCGTTCGGTGGAAGAGGTCGATCACGTCAGTGCGGAGATCCGCGCTTCGGCGTCGCAGCTGGACGTATTGCTGGACATCGCCGACCGCGCCCACGACTTTGCCGGCAAGCTGTCGAGCCAGGTCGCCAGCGACTCCTCGACCGTGCATCAGGTGGCGGCGTCGGTGGAACAGCTGGCGGTGCTGGGCGAGCAGAACATCGACACCGCCAACAACGTGCTGCACAGCGCGCAGGCGCTGGAGGTGGCGGCCGGCGATCTGGAGCGGCTGACGTTGCACTACCGCAAGTGGCAGAAGCCCGGCTAAGCCTTTAGCTGTCCCTGCGCTGCACCCAAATCGCCGTTTCCAGCTGGACGGCGATTTCTTCATGCTGGTTGCGCGTCGTCCACTGCAGGGTGACGATGCCGAATTGCGGCTGCTTGGCGGAGGCACGCTGCGCCAGCACCTCGATCGCGGTTTGCAGCGTGTCGCCGGCGCGGGTTGGCCGCGGCCAGCGCATATTGTCGACCTTCATGCCGACCAGGCCGCCCGCGACCTGGCTCAGCTCGCTGGCCACCACCAGGCGCATGGTCAGGCTGGCGACGTGCCAGCCGCTGGCGGCGAGGCCGTTGAACACGCTGTCCTCGGCCGCGACCTCGTCCAGATGGAAAAACTGCGGATCAAAGCTGCCGGCGAAGTCGCGGATTTCGGCCAGCGTCAGGGTGTGGCTGGCCGTGTGGAAGCGGCGGCCGGGGGTGAGGTCTTCAAAATGCAGCATGGTGTCAGATCCGTAGTGCGTTGATCAGGTCGTTTTCCAGCGCCAGCAGCAGCTTGTCGTCGTGGCTGGACGGCAGCGACAGCAGGAAGGAGTCTTCTACCCGCCCGCCCAGCGTCATGATCTTGGCGGCGTCGACGTTGACGTGATAGTCGGACAGCACCTTGGCGATCTTGGCCAGCAGGCCGGGGCGGTCACCGCTGACGATGGACAGCACGTAGTGGCGCTGCTTGTCGTCGGCGCGGATCAGTACCTGCGGCTGGATCGGGAAGTGTTTCAGGTGGCGGCTGAGGCGGCCGGGCGGCGGCATGCGGATCGGCTCCTGGCGCTGCAGGTTGGCCGCCAGCTCGAACTCGATGAAGTTGATCAGGTCGCGGTAGTCGCCGTCGTGGTGTTCCGGCAGGAACACGTGGAAGGTGTCCAGCGCGTAGCCGTGGCGGGTGGTGTGAATCTTGGCGTCGGCGATGCTGTAGTTGGCGGCGCCGAGGAAGGCGCAGATGCGCACGAACAGGTCGGGCTGGTCGGCGGCGTAGACGATCAGCTCGATGCCTTCCTTGTCCTCGGACAGTCGTGCGCGCACGATCGGGGTTTGGGTGTCCACGCTGCGGTTGAGTACCCGTGCGTGCCAGGCGATCTCGCGCGCCTCGTGGCGCAGGAAGTAGATGCTGTCGACATGCTGCCACAGCGCCTGTTCGACACCGTCCGGCACCGCGTTCAGGCGCAGGATGGCCTGCGCCGCCTTCTTGCGCTCGGCCAGCTCCAGGTCGAGATCGACCTCGCCGCCTTGCTGCAGCTTGCGCCGAGTGGCCTGGAACAGGTCTTCCAGTAGCTTGGCCTTCCACGCGTTCCACACCTTGGGGCTGGTGCCGCGGATGTCGGCGACGGTGAGGATGTACAGCGCCACCAGATGGCGCAGGTCGCCAACGTTGGCCGCAAACTCCTGCACCACCTGCGGGTCGTAGATGTCCTGCTTCTGCGCCACGCTGGACATGGTCAGGTGCTGCGCCACCAGCCATTCCGCCAGCGCGGTGTCGGCGGCGGACATGCCGTGCGCCTCGCAAAACTGGCGGATGTCGGCCATGCCCAGTTGCGAGTGGTCACCGCCGCGGCCCTTGGCGATGTCGTGAAACAGGCCGGCGATGTACAGCACTTCCGGGCGCTCGAATTCGTCGATCAGGCGGCTGAGCAGCGGGTATTCGTGGTTGAAGGCTGGCACCGCGAAGCGGCGCAGGTTGCGCACCACCATCAGGATGTGTTCGTCGACGGTGTAGACGTGGAACAGGTCGTGCTGCATCTGGCCGATGATCTTGCCGAACGCCGGCAGGTACTTGCCCAGCACGCCGTACAGGTTCATGCGGCGCAGGGTGCGGGTCAGACCGACCGGCTCCTTGAAGAACTGCATGAACAGCGCGCGGTTGTGCGGATCGCGGCGGAAGCGCTCGTTGATCTGGCGTCGCGCGTGCCACAGCGCACGCAGGGTGCGCGGTGCCATGCCGCGCAGGCCGTGGCGCTGGATGTGCAGGAAGGCGCTGAGGATGGTCGACGGCTGCTTCTCGAAGATGTCCGGATCGCGGATGCCGAGCATGCAGTTGACGCTGTAGAAGTGCTCGTCGAGGTCCTGGGTCAGCCGCGGCACGGTGCAGACGTAGCGCGCGCGCAGATTGGGCAGCAGGATGCCGTTGAGCTGGCTGACGTTCTTCGAGGCCTTGTAGAAAGTCTGCATCAGCTGTTCGCTGGCGCGGCGGGCATCGTCGTCGCTGAGGCCGGACATGGTGGCGACGGTGTTCTGCAGGTCGAAGATCAGCCGGTCCTCGCGGCGTTTGGCGGCCAGGTGCAGGTCGATGCGGATGCGTTCCAGCTGGCGTTCGCTGTATTTGAGCAGCCGCGCCTCGGAGGCGGTGAGGATGTCGTTGCTGATCAGGCTGTCCCAGGTCTGGCCGACGCCGATGGCCTTGCTGATCCACAGGATGGTGTGCAGGTCGCGCAGGCCGCCCGGGCTTTCCTTGATGTTCGGCTCCAGGTTGCTGCCGAGGCCGTAGTGCTTGCTGTGGCGCTGCTGCTGTTCCAGCAGCTTGCCTTCCAGGAAGGGCAGCGGGTCACGGTTGCGCTCGACCGCGCTGTTGAGCTGGTGGAACAGGGTGATGTTGCCGGCCAGCATGCGGTTTTCCAGCAGCGTGGTGGCGACGGTGATGTCCTTGGCCGCTTCCTGCAGGCATTCGTTGATGGTGCGCACACTGTGGCCGACATCGAGGCCGATGTCCCACATCGCGCCGATGAAGTCTTCCACGAAACTGCTGAGGCTGTCGCAGGTGGCCGAGGGCAGCAGCAGCAGCAGGTCGATGTCGGAATGCGGAAACAGCTGGCCGCGGCCGTAGCCGCCCACCGCCACCAGTGCCGCGCGCTGCCCCAGTCCCAGCACGTCCCAGGCGGAGCGGATCACGCCGTCGACCAGTGCGCTGTGCGCCTGCAGGTAGGCACGGCCGTTGCGGTCGGCGGTGTAGCGTGCGGCCAACGTGGCGCGGCCGTTCTGCAGGGTTTTGCGCCAGCGCTGGCAGAGCTGCTGTTGTGCGGTTGCCGTCATCGTTTTTCCAGTCGGAGTATGGCCCAGCCCCCTGCGATCAAGAACAGCGTGGTGGGGATGGTGGCCGAAAGCAGCGGGTTCCAGTCGTACAGCAGGCCGAGGTGGCCGAACAGCCGGTTACAGAAGTGGAAGGCGATGCCGATGCTGATGCCGGTGAATAGCTTGACGCCGAGGTCGTTCTGGCGGCGCTGTGCCGGGGTGAACGCCAGCGCCACCAGCGCCATCGAAATACAGGCCAGCGGGTAGAATAGCTTGCTCCATAGCGCGATCTCGTAGCGCTGGGTCTTCTGGTGGTTGTTCTGCAGGTGTTCGATATAGGTCAGCAGGTCCAGCGCCGACATCTGTTCCGGCACCACCAGCAGCACCGACAGGATGTCCGGCTGCAGCACCGATTGCCACTGGCGGCCGGGCTGGCGCGAGGTGCTGACATGGTCGGCGTGCAGCGTGGACGAGCGCACGCCTTCCAGTTGCCAGTTGCCTTTGCCCTGGTAGGTGGCGCGCTCGGCGAACTCGCTGCGGATCAGCCGGTACTCGTCATCGTAGCTGTAGATGCGGATGCCGAGCAGGGTGTTGTCCGGCAGCATCTCG
>Ga0209211_10000976_pt1 | contig 56323 bp, 53 predicted proteins | sample RifGroA2_FD_183992 | JGI IMG/M metagenome (GOLD analysis project Ga0209211, IMG submission 183992) | Groundwater microbial communities from Rifle, Colorado, USA - Groundwater A2 (SPAdes) (version 2) | ecosystem: Environmental > Aquatic > Deep subsurface > Groundwater | place: Rifle, Colorado... | reverse complement strand
ACGGCCAGTCCATAATGTTCAAAGAATCCGACGTTCGGGCGATGGGGCGGGCGGCGGCCGGAGTGCGGGGCATCAGGCTGGCCGACAAAGACGAACTGGTCGGGACGGACACGGTTACTTCCGGCGGAAAAGACCAATTCTTCCTGAATATGGGAAGCAAAGGCTACGGCAAAAAGACGAGCGTGAAAAATTATCGCATTCAAAAAAGAGGCGGTTCGGGCATCAAAACTTTCAAAGTTACGCCCAAAACCGGTCCGTTGATGGTGGCCAAAATTATCGGCCACGGCGAAGAGGAACTTATCGCCATTTCGCTGAAAGGGCAGGTCATCAGAGTGTCTTTATCCGAGATTCCGTCTTTGGGACGCCAAACCCAAGGGGTGAGAATAATGAAAATGAGGCCCGACGACAGTATCGCAACAATGACTTGCTTGTAGAATAAGATTTTAATTTTTAGATTTGATTTTTTAATTTGAAACATGTTCATCAAACCCGAAGAAATAATAAAAAATTTTGAGGTGAGGCCGGGAATGACGGCGGCCGATTTCGGTTCCGGCTCTGGTCATTATGTTTTGGCGATTGCCAAAAAGATGAATAATTCCGGCTTGCCCGCCGCCCGCCTGCCGGACGGGCAGGGACAGGCAGGCGTTGTTTATGCCATTGATATCCAAAAAAATCTTTTGGAAACGATAAAATCCGAAGCGGTAAAACAGCACTTGTCCAATGTGGACATCATTTGGGCGGATATTGAAGGCAAAGAAGGGACGAAATTAGCCAACGGAATTCTTGATTTTGCCATCGCTTCCAATATTTTGTTCCAGATCGGCGACAAGGAAGCTTTGGCGAGGGAAATTTTCAGGACGCTCAAAAACGGCGGACGGGCGGCGGTCATTGACTGGTCGGCCTCTTTCGGAGGAGTTGGTCCGGCGCCGAAAGCAGTCGTGCCTAAAAATGAAGCGGAAAGGATTTTCATTCAGGAAGGTTTTTTGGAAGAAAGAGAGTTTCCCGCCGGAGACAATCATTACGGAATAATTTTTAAAAAACCGTAAAAAATTTTATGAATAAAATAACACCTTTTCAGATAATATTGATGACGGGGTTCGGGGTTACTGCCATTGTCGCCGTTCTTATTTTCAGCGGGATTCTGCCCGGATATAAAAATGAGAGAGCTCAAAGAGGCCCGGTTGTTTCAATCTCTCTGTGGGGAACTCTGCCAAGAAGCCAAATCAATGGCGTTATTTCCGCCATAAATAAAGAAAATAAATCTTATAAGATAACATACGCCGAGTATCCGGCTTCGTCTTACGAAAATGAAGTCATAAACGCTTTGGCTTCAGGCAATGGCCCCGACTTTTGGCTTATCAGCCAGGATATGGTTTTGAAAAACAAAGGTAAAATAAGCCCCATTCCGTTCGCTTATTATCCGGAAAGAAATTTTCGGGATGATTTTATAGACATTTCTAACCTGTTTGTGGACCAGAAAAACGGCGGGCTGACGGCTTTTCCGTTTTTGATAGACCCGATGGTAATGTATTGGAACAAGGATTTGTTTTCTTCGGCCGGCATAAGCCAGCCGCCTCAAAATTGGGACGAGTTTGCGGAGGGCGTTGCAATGTTTACGGAGAAAAACGAAGCCGGTAACATCACTCAATCGGGAACGGCTTTAGGGGAGTTGAGCAACATCAGAAACGGGAAAGACATTCTGTCTATGCTTATCATCCAATCCGGCAATCCGATAATGAAAACGGATAACCGAGGCAATCTTAAAGTAGCCTTAGACGAAAAAGATGCCTCCGGCAAGAGCCCGGCGGCTTCCTCCGTGAAATTTTTCAACGATTTTTCCGACCCGAATAAAAATGTCTATTCCTGGAATAAAGCCTTGTCCGGCGCCGACACGATGTTTGCCAAGGGCGCGCTGGCTATGTATTTTGGCTATGCCGGCGAACTGGTGGACATAAAAGCCAAAAATCCTCATCTTAATTTTGACATCGCTGAAGTACCCCAAATAAAAGGCGATAAGACGAAAACGACTTTCGCCAAAGTATACGCTTTGGCCGTTATGAAAAATTCTTCCCAGGCGAAAAAACAAGCGGCTTTGAATTCAATTTTGTTTATGGCGTCAAACAAGGTTTCAAAAGATTTTTCCCAAGCGACCGGTTTGGCTTCGCCCCGAAGAGACTTGCTGGCGGAAAAAACGACGGACGCTTACTTCGGCTTGATAAACAAAGCGGCGGTGATGTCCAAAGCCTGGCTAGAGCCGGACGGCGATGAAGTTCGCCGAATCTTCAAAGATATGGTAGAATCGGTGTCATCGGGCAGTTTGTCCGCCGGCGATTCGGTGAGGCTGGCGAAAAACAGATTGGACCAAGAGTTAAGGAAATTTACACAATAAGAAGTCGGAAATATTCATTTCTCCATCACTGACGAAGAGGGAAATGATTACGAAATAAACATTTCCGACTTCTTGCGGATTAGTTAGCCACAATGTTCAATAAAAATAAAAAATTAAGCAAAATTTTGGCGCCGTTAGCCTCATTCGCTCTTTTATTTGTTTTTTTTGCGCCGGCGCTGGCCGAAACAAACAGTAATTTAGGCGACATTATTCCCTGCGAAGGCAATGAATGCGGAATTTGCGATATTTTCAAGCTCATTTCTAATGTAATCAAGTTCGCCGCTTTCACGATAGCCGCTCCTTTAGCCGGCATTATAATGGCTTATGGAGGTTTTATGTTGATAACATCGGGAAGCAACGAAGCCAATAAATCTAAAGGAACAAACGCCATTTGGGCGGCCGTTTGGGGCATACTGATAACTTTCGGCGCTTATGTAATCGTCAATGCTATCATCGGCGGATTGGCGGGGAATAGTTTTTCCGAATCATGGTATCAATTCCCGGGATGCGAATAAACAATATGAAAAAAATAATCAAAAAAATTTCAACACAAGTTTTTATTTCTGCGTTAAGCGTTTTTTCTTTTATCCATTTGGCCAAAGCGGAGCAGTGCGACGGAACGGACTCCACCATTTTGTGCAATCCGCTTAAAACCGACTCCTTCACTTCACTGATGGAAAGTATTTCCCAGTTGGCGGTGGAGATAGGCATTCCCATCGCCGCCCTTTTCATTATTTATTCCGGCTTGAAACTGGTAATGGCGAGGGGAAATGAAGAATCCATAAAAAAAGCCAAGACAGGCCTAACTTGGGCGATTATCGGCTCGGGTATTCTTATCGGCGCCTGGACGATAATGAAAATTTTGCAATCCACAGTGGAAAGCTTGTAATAAGTGGCATTTTTTTAAAAATGGTTTAAAATAAAAGAGTATTATCAAATTGGTCGAATTAAAAAATTAAAATTAATTTATGAAAATAATCAAAAAAATTTTTCCGTTCGGCTTGATGGCTCTGCCGTTTGCCGCCGGAGCCGTTGAAAACGCCGACGATATTTTTAATTTAGTGGAAGGCATACTTGGCAAATTGGCCCCCATGCTTATAGCCATTGCCGTCATTGTTTTACTTGTGGCGATAATCAATTACATTCGAGCGGGCGAAGAAGAAGAAAAGCGAGAAAAAGCAAAAAGCTTGATGATCTACGGTATCATCGGCTTATTCGTGATGGTTAGTATTTGGGGTTTGGTGGCGATTCTTTCCGGGACATTCAACTTAAGCAATGACATACCGGATACGGTTAACGACCTATTGCCGAATTTCTAGTTAAAACAAAATGAGCAACGAGGCGGCAAAACTTATTTCCAACATCAAGGATTATATTCTCAATCCGATAATCGGGTTTATGTTTGCCGTGGCCGTGGTGATGTTTATCTACGGCATCGTGGAATATATTTGGAGTGCCGACAACGAGGACAAAGTCGCCGTCGGCAAGAAGCATATGGCCTGGGGTATCATCGGGATATTCGTGATGATGGGAGTCTACGGTATCTTGAATATCCTTTCCGATTTTTGGTGGCAAATAGGTTCCGGGTATTAACAAATGAAATTTTTCAAAAAAACAATCGCCGCGGCTCTGGCATTTTTGCCTTTCCTTTCTTTCGCTCAATCTAATTACAACAGGACGGGCACTACCAGGTATTACGGCAGTTACGGAAGCGGAGGAAGCGGAGGCGGTTACGGCGGCGGGAGTTTATGGAATCTTTTTTACATAGTGATGGATTTTCTCAGCCAAGCGGTTATCTTGCTGGTCGCTTTGGCGGTGGTGTTTTTTCTCTACGGAATTTTGAAATACATTACGGCGGGAGACGACGAAGAGAAGCGAAGCAAGATGAAAAATGTGATGATTTACGGCATCATCGGCTTGTTCGTGATGCTAAGCTTCTGGGGCATCGTCAATATCTTGATAAACACTTTTGAATTGGACACTTATCCCTATGTGGATGTGCCATATTTTGATAGTAGTGGATCTGGAAGCGGAAGTAGAAGCGGTTCAGCGGATGAGAGCTGGAAGGATTTGGAAGGTTTTTACGGAGGAAGCGAAGGCGAATAAAAAAACGGCCTGGTGATTTTTTCACCAAGCCGTTGTTCCAGTTACTCTTTATTAAGATTTTTTAAGAAAGGCTGAAACTGTAGGGTACCAACGGACACCGTCCCATGTTAAGGTCGTTCCTTCGAACCCTTCGCCATCAGTCTTTAGCCAAAGCATCATTTTTCTTCCTTTGGGCGGATCGGGCAAATCTGCCATCCCAAAATAATGTGTGTCATCGGGTTTTTTCTTGTCTAAAAGCACATCAACAAGTTTTCCTGTTGATGTTTTGTACTTAAATCTTAATTCCTTATCCGTTTGGGAAAAGAAAGTAAGTTTAAATTCTTTTAGAGGCGCTTGATTCACACCTTTTCCCTTTGCCACAATTATTACCTCGGGGTCGGCCTTTATTTGGAATATCCATGTTGCTGGTTTAGTGGGAATGGATTTCGAGGGCGAGGAAGTTACTTTTTTACTTACTTCAGCAGACTCCTTTTTGGAAAAAATTGAGAGCGTTCCAAAAACTATCAATGTTATTAAAATTGGAGTTAGTGCCCACCACAAAATTTTTAAGAAACTGCTTTTTTTAGCGGATGTGCTGTTGTTATTTTTCGCCATCCTTATCTCCTTTCTTGTTTTTTAACATCATTTCAGCGATTTTTACTCCTATGTTTGTGCCGATTTTTTCCACAGCCCCAACGATCTCCGGAGAAGCTTCATAGCGTGTAACATTTACGTTTTTTGTAATTTTACCTTGTTTTATCAAGACAGTTTCCAACGCTTCTTGGTCGGTAAGAGCGAGTTTTTCGGTATCGTCACCGCCACTGACTCCATTATCTTCATCCTCGTCTTCAACCTTGACTTTTTTGCCCTGTAAAGTTTTTGTCAGATTTCGCACGGTTTTGGCGTCATAACTCTCCGCTTTCCTTTGTTGTTTTTCTCTGGCTTTTTCTTCCGAATCATCGGCTAATTTGGGGTTTTTTAACCTAAGCGGTTTTAAATCTATACGGCTTATTATTATGCCATAAGAAGTCATTTTTAATTTTGCCTTTCCGCTTTTAAACAGTTTTACTTGTTTTTTTACTTCTTCGTTGTCAATGGTCATTTCTGTCACCGCTTCATAAATAGTTTTTATCATTCTCTCGTTCATCATGACTTGTTGTTTCAGAGCTTGTTCCCATGTTTCCGGTTCTTGGTTTTCTGATGAAATTATTTCCCTTATTTCTGAAGGAATAAAATCGTCCAATATCTCAAAAATCCCTTTTTCTTTTGTCTCCCAATCTATGTTTGTTTCCATAATTTCTCCGCCATGTCCTCCGGCTTTGAGGAAATTATCAATATAATCCGGATCTGGACGATAAGTCAAAGAAATTATTACTACTAATTCAACATTGTCTTTTGGGGTTTTTAGTCCCTCGGGTTTGAAGTCCAAATTCCTGGCGGACATGTTTATTGCAATGAATCCGTAAAGCCACGGGTCAAGCCAGAAAATACGCAAACCGGCTTTTTTGGACGTTGTTTTTCCGTTTTCTATAATTAGATGTCCAAGAAAAGTCAATGCCGCTATGTGCGGCGGATTTGCGGGTAATTCTTTCAATGATTTACCGAAAATTATCGCAAAAACAACAATCAATCCTGCCAATACAAAGTAAGTCATCTTCCACCTCTTTCTTAAAAAGTTTTTTGATATTCAGTTATTAAATTTCTACCAATAAGTTTAATTACATTATACGGAAATCAGGGCAGTTGTCAAGGCTTTAAAAACGGCCTTAATTTGCTAAAATTAAAGGCCTTATGTCAAAAATCGTAAAAATTCAGGCTAGAGAAATTTTGGATTCAAGAGGAAATCCGACAGTGGAGGTGGATACCTATTTGGAAAGCGGCGCGACGGCTTGCGCGGCCGTTCCAAGCGGCGCGTCAACCGGTTCTAAAGAAGCGTTGGAGCTTCGCGACGGCGACAAAAAAAGATTTTTGGGCAAAGGAGTTCTGAAAGCGGTGGCTAATGTAAACAAAATAATCGCTAAAGCGCTGGCAGGCCAAGAAGCGGACAACCAGAAAGAAATTGACCGGATGATGATAGAAATTGACGGCACTTCCAACAAAAGCAAACTTGGCGCCAATGCCATTTTAGGAGTCTCCATGTCGGTTTTAAAAGCGGCGGCTTATGACGCCAAGATGCCGCTCTTCGCTTACATAGCCGAGAAGTTCGGCGGAGCAATAAACGGCAAATATTTGATGCCCGTTCCGATGATGAACATCATAAACGGCGGAGCTCATGCCGACAATTCCGCCGATATCCAAGAGTTTATGATAATGCCGGCGGGCGCCAAAAATTTCAGGGAAGCCGTGAGAATGGGTTCGGAAATTTTTCATAATCTTAAAAAAGTTTTAAAAGACAAAAAGTTAAATACCAATGTCGGCGACGAAGGCGGATTCGCGCCCACGCTTTCTTCCAACAAAGAAGCGTTGGAAGTGATAATGGAGGCCATCGGCGCGGCCGGTTACAAAGCCGGTAAAGATGTTTCCCTCGCCATAGACTCGGCCGCCAATGAATTTTATAAAGCGGGCAAATATGTCCTTAAAAAAGACGGGCTGGAATTAACCGGAGCCGAGATGACCGGTTATTACGAAAAATTGGTTTCTCAATATCCCATAGTTTCCATTGAAGACGGTTTGGCGGAGGGCGATTGGGATAATTGGCGATTGTTGAACAAAAAACTGGGCAAAAAGATCCAAATAGTGGGCGATGATATTTTCGTCACCAATCCGGAAATAATCAAAAAGGGCATCAAAGAAAAAGCGGCCAACTCCGTTTTGATAAAAGTCAATCAAATCGGCACGGTAAGCGAAACGGTGGAGGCGGTAAAAATAGCCCAAAATGCCGGCTGGGGAACGGTTATTTCTCATCGCAGTGGGGAAACGGAGGACACTTTTATCGCCGATTTTGCCGTTGGACTTGGCGCCGGGCAGATAAAGACCGGCTCGCTTTCGCGCGCGGAAAGAGTGGCGAAATACAATCAGCTGATGAGGATAGAAGAAATGCTCGGCAAAAAATCCCAATATGGATTATAAAAAAGTCGTCTTAATCATACTGGACGGCTGGGGGCTATCGGACGATATGGAATACAACGCCATCGCCCAAGCCAAAACTCCCAACTTCAATTATCTTTGGAATAATTTTCCCCATAGCGTCTTGGAAGCATCCGGCAAGGTTGTGGGTTTACCGGAGGGGCAGATGGGAAATAGTGAAGTTGGGCATCTCAACATAGGCGCCGGCAGAATTGTTCATCAAGGTTTGGAAAAAATAAACAAGGCCATAGAAGATAATTTACTGGAGGAAAATCCTCTTTTGTCCCAAGTTTTTGAAAAGGTAAAAAAATACAATTCCACTCTGCACATCAAAGGATTGGTTTCTCCTGGCGGAGTTCATTCTCATTCCAATCATCTTTACGCTTTGATTGATTTGGCGAAAAAGGCCGGCGTTTTAAGAGTTTTTGTTCACGCTTTTACCGACGGGCGGGATACGCCGCCCAAAAGCGCCGAAAAATATATTGAAGAACTGGAAAATGTTTGCAAAGAATCCGGCATAACTTGCATCGCTTCCGTTTCCGGCCGTTATTACGCCATGGACAGGGACAATAATTGGGAAAGGACGCAATGCGCTTACAACGCCATCGTCAAAGGGGAAGGGGAAAAATATAATTCCGCTTTGGAAGCGATAAGAGGAAGCTATGAAGCCGGGAAAACAGATGAATTTATAGAGCCGTGCGTCTTGCCGGTAGCAAACGGAAAAACTTGCGAAGTGATGGAACACGACGCGATGATATTTTTCAATTTTCGCTCAGACAGGGCCAGACAGATGGCTAAAAAGTTCAAGGAAGAATGTCACGCTCAAGATTTTAGTTACATAACAATGACAGGATATGACGAATCTTTGCCGGCGAAAGCGTTATTCGGCGGAGAAAATATCAAGGATAATTTGACGGAAATAATTTCAAAAAATAATTTAAAGCAATTGCATATTGCCGAAACGGAAAAATTCGCCCATGTAACTTCTTTTTTTGATGGAGGCAAGGAAGACACATATCCGAACGAGGACAGAAAGCTTATTGAGTCAAACAAAATATCCACGCACGATTTAATGCCGGAAATGAAAGCCAAAGAAATAACGGATGAAATAATAAACGTTATTCAAAAAGAAAATTACGGTTTTATTGTGGCTAATTTCGCCAACTTGGATATGGTTGGGCATACTGGAAAAATTAAAGAAGCTGTTATCGCGACGGAAACGGTGGATTTTAATTTAGGCAGAATTATTAAAGAAGCAGAAAAAAAAGATTATGTTTTGATAGTAACCGCCGACCATGGCAACGCCGAGAAAATGTTTGACCCTGAAGTTAACCAGCCTTACACGGCCCATACGGGCAGTCCGGTGCCGTTTATCGTGATGAAAAAAGATTTGAAATTATCCGGCAAAGGAAAATTGTGCGATGTTGCGCCGACAATTCTTGAAATTATGGGTATAGGCAAGCCAAAGGCGATGACGGGAGTTTCGCTGATAGAAAAATAGCGTTCTTGAAAATCAGGCTGATATAATGCACAATAGCTCAATGGACAGCCCGAATGTAAAGATTAAGAAAAAAGAGAAGCTTGTTTCACTACTAGCCGAAATTGCCGGCTCTTTCGTAAGGTTTGAGGTGGACCCGAAGGCCATGGTGACCGTGACCAGGACGGAGCTGTCGGAAGATTCCAAGACGGCCAAGTTTCTTGTCAGCGTTTTTCCTAAAAACAAAGAGAGGGAAATTTTGGCCGGTCTGAACAAAAAGAATTCCGTTTTCAAAAATTATCTTAAAACGAAAACGAGAATGAAATTTTTGCCGTCGGCGTTTTTTGATCTGGACAGAAGTTGGGAAGTTGAGTTGAAAATCGGCAAGATAAAAATATGATTCGGCCACGTAGCCAAGTGGGAAGGCAGAGGTCTGCAAAACCTCTATTCGCGAGTTCGATTCTCGCCGTGGCCTCAAAAATTAATAATGCCGGTGTGGTGGAATGGTATACACGCACGACTTAAAATCGTGTCCCGCAAGGGATGTGGGTTCGAGTCCCACCACCGGCAAACTGCTTGATTTTAAGCCAAAATTTCTTTATTCTTAAAGTGTTTTAAAATTTGCCTCGTTAGCTCAGTTGGTAGAGCAGCTCCCTCTTAAGGAGATGGTCGGGGGTTCGAATCCCTCACGAGGCAATGAGCGAAGCGAATTGACGAGTGAGGGATTCGAAGGCCGGAATCCGCCAACATCTGCGAAGTTGTGGCGGATGAGGCGGGGTCGCAGAAAATTGCACAGCAATTTATCTGTGACCGAATCCCTCACGAGGCAATAGTTTAACGCCGGGGTGGTGAAATGGCAGACACGCCAGCCTTAGAAGCTGGTGGGAGCAATCCCGTGGAGGTTCAAGTCCTCTCCCCGGCATTTTTTTGATATTTTTTTGATATTTGTTAATATACTTTTATGCCAAGCAACGCAAAAGCGGGCCTGCCCGCCGAAGCGTAGCGAAGGCGGGTATGGTTTAGTGGTAGAACACGTCCTTGCCAAGGATGAGACAGGAGTTCGATTCTCCTTACCCGCATATTGACTTTTTATGTATCTTATGATAGCCTCTTAAAAGGTAGTTTTTTTAACATATTTTTCAAAAACCATTTTATATTAAAAGGAGGCGTAAAATGATACTTGTATCATTTTTAACTAAAGAAGAAATGGCTAAGGCTGGTGAAAGGGAACGAGAAGAATTGGACAAAATAATGGAAGAAAATGGTTATAGGGATGGGTACGGAACACGGGTTATGTTGGACGACGTTGATTCCGAAAATGACACTAGGCCATAATAATCTCTCGGGGTGTGGCCCAGCTGGTAGGGCGCAACTTTCTGATAAGTTGAGGTCGTAGGTTCAAATCCTACCACCCCGACAAAATTAAGGGTTGCAGTTTCGAAAGGAATTGCAACCCTGTTTTTTTTGTCTAATTTTGCTATCATTGAAGCAATTATGGATTTATACGAGGAATTGAAAAGCCGGGGGTTAGTATATCAAGTTTCCAGCGAAGAAGGCGTGAAAAAACTTTTGAACACGAAAGGCGCTTCTTTTTACGCCGGTTTTGACCCGAGCGCGGAAAGCTTGCAGGCGGGAAATTTGTTGATAATAGTTACTATGAAAAGATTGGAGCGGGCGGGTTTGAAGCCGATTGTTTTAGTCGGCGGAGCGACCGGGCTTATCGGAGACCCGAGTTTCAAAGACAAAGAAAGAGCGCTTAAAACTGAAGAAGAAGTGGGAAAAAATATCGGGGCGATAAAAAATCAATTAAGCCGTTTTTTTTATTTTGATAAAACGGCGGTTATTGTCAACAATTACGAATGGTTCAAAAATTATTCTTTCATAAATTTTATTCGCGATATCGGAAAAAAATTTACTATCAGTGAAATGATCGCCAAAGAGGCGGTAAAGAGCCGGATGGAAACTGGAATTTCTTTCACCGAATTCAGTTACGCCTTGATCCAGGCGTATGACTTTTTGCAGATAAATGAAAAATACGGCTGCGAATTGGAAATCGGCGGTTCCGACCAGTGGGGCAACATTACCGCTGGCATAGAACTGGCCAGAAAAACAAAAGGAAAAGAAGTTTTCGGCCTGACTTTGCCTTTGGTTGTCTCCGCCGATGGCAAGAAATTCGGCAAATCGGAAGGCAACGCCGTATGGCTGGACGCCAATCTGACTTCGCCTTACCATTTTTACCAATTTTGGATAAACACGGACGACAAAGATGCGGTAAAATTTTTGAAGTATTACACTTTCTTAACCTTGGAAGAAATAAAAGAATTGGAAAGCAAATCTGAAACTGCGCCGGAAAAAAGAGAAGCGCAAAAAGCGCTGGCAAAAGAAGTGACGATTTTTACTCACGGCGAAAAATCTTTTAAAAATGCCGAAAAAATTTCCGAAAATCTTTTCGGCGGGAAAATAAAAGATTTATCCGAAAGCGATTTAAAGCAAATTTTTACGGATTCGTCCGTTGTAAAATTGGAAAAAATAAACGATGTTAATATAGCGGATTTATTGGTGTCGGCAAAAGTCGTTGATTCCAAGCGTCAAGCCCGTGAAGATGTTCAAAATAACGCCATAGAAATAAACGGCGAAAAAATAAACGATCTGAATTATGTTGTCGGAGAAAAAGATTTACTTTTCGGTAAATATATTATCACTAAGAGAGGAAAGAGAGACTACAAATTTATTTCCCTATAATCACATCGTATTGAGCCATTTCTATTTTTATTTACAAAAATAATACTGTGTGCTATGATGTAAAAATTATGAAAAAGAATTATCAACAACTAAACAAAAAACCGATTAGCCTTATGTCTTTGGGCATTATTGGCGCTTGCCTAAATAGAAAGTTTTTGTTTAGCCGTGATAGTTCTATGTTTTTTCTATAAAATTAATTTATATAGATTACCTTAGAAAAATCTCGGCTGAACAAAAGCCGAGATTTTGTTTGGTAAAATAATTGTACTTTTAAAATTCTATAAACTTTTTAAGGAAAGGATTTAGTTTATGAGCAGAAGAGGTAAGGTTGTTTTTTTGGCTGGCAATAAGATAAATCTTAGGCCGCTATTAAAAAGCGATGCTGGCAAGTTGTTGAGATGAATAAATGATCCTGAAGTGACCCAGTATCTTTCTGTGTATTTACCAATGTATGAAAAAGAGGAGATCGACTGGATAGAAAATCTCTCTAAACGTAAGCCTAATGATATTGTTTTGGGGATTGAAACCATAGCTGGCATTTTAATTGGAACAATAGGTCTTCATGAGACAAACTGGAAAGACAGGACAACTAATCTTGGTATCTCTATTGGTGAGAAAAAGTATTTGGGAAAATGTTGCGGAACAGAGGCCGTATCGTTAATTATAGGTTATTCTTTTGAAACCTTGAATTTGCACAAAGTCTGTTTATCCGTTTTGGGTCACAATGAGCGAGCAATGAGGTGTTACAAAAGATGCGGTTTTAAAATGGAGGGTTGCAGAAAAAAACAAATCTTCAAAAACGGTCACTATGTAGATGAAATTTTGATGGCTGTATTTAACGGTCAAAAAACAAAAGGGAGATCAAAATGGATAAAACAATAATATTAAGACCTCATCATTTTGGAGAAATATACGAAATTTTTGCAGGCTGGTTATCCACGAACTCAAGCGGAAAATACATTGACAGCTTGATTAAGAGAAAAATTGATTTTTTTGTTTCAAGCACAAATTATCCCAAGGAAACAACAGACAAACTAAAAGATATCCTTCTAAATTTTTTTTCCAATGATGACATTATCGTCGTTTTCAAAAATGGACCAGACAGTATATGTAATTCCGGATGCTTATTGTTTAATAAGGAATCGATTGCGAGTGCTGACAATGAGTATGTTAAGATCGCTAAAATGATGACCATTGCCGGGCTTTGCGAAAACGAAAGTCCTAAAGAAGATGTCTTAATGACAGAAATTTTTGAGATAGAGATGGAAAGAAAGTACAGAAAGAATGAGTTAGAGTCTAAGATGACAGATGTCTTTAAGAAGTATAAAAAAATCTATTGGAAGTGTTTAATTGAAAACGAGTTCAATTGATTTTTTTAAAAATGTTTTTAAAGAGGCTGTTTTGTGAAGCAGCCTCTTTTATTTCCCTATAATCACTATCTCGTCGTCGCGGGCGATTTCTATTTTATTTTCAGTCATGGCGCCGAATTCTTCACTAGAAGAAACTTCTTTAATTTCTTTTTTGCCTTGCTGAAGGTTGACGATTTTCCCTTCGCCGATTTCCACATCTCTTCTTTTAATTTTGAAAATCTTGCCTTCAACGAGCTTGCCGGAAACAACCTTGCCTCCGATGACTTGCTTGTTTTTCTGCCGGCTGAAAGTTTTCAAAATTTTGGCCGTGCCGATGATTTCTTCTCTTGGAATTTCCGCTTTTCTTTTGGCGATTTCTTCTTTCAGCCAGTCGCTTATTTTATAAATTATGTCGGAAGTGAAGGTTGGAACGGCGTTCCTGTCTATTATTTCTTTAGCCGAAGGATCGGTTGCGACATTAAATCCCAAGATAACCGTTTTATTTGATGCCGAGGAAAATCTGGCGTCGTCCTCGTTTATATTTCCCACCCCGCCTTTGAGCAGTTCAATCGCCGCTTCTTCATCTTTGAGCTTCATCAGTTCTTTTTCCAAAGCTTCAAGAGATCCGGCCGTGTCCGTTTTTATTATCATTTTTATCGTTATTTTACTCGCCTCGCTGGAGCTTTGGCGAAGCGGGTTTTTCTCGGCGTCCTCGCCGGGGCCTCTGCTTTCTGTCGGGACTATTGTCTTTTTTTCTTTCGCTTGAGACAACGCTTCTTCGGCCTCATTTTTGTCGGCATAGGTTTTAAATTCGTCTCCAATAACGGGCAGTTCGTTGAAACCGGTTATCCGAACAGGAGAAGAAAAAGAGGCTTCGTCAATCGGCTGGCCCAAAAAGTTTTCCAAAATTCTTACCGGAGACAGAGCATAGCCCGCCAGAACGAACATCCCTTTTTTCAGTGTTCCGTTTTTTATGAGCAAAGTGGAAGAAATTCCTCTTTTGGGGTCCATATTTGATTCTATGACGATGCCAGAGGCGTTTTGTTTTGCATCGGCTTGCAAGTTTTCCATATCGGCTAGAATCAGAGCTATATCAAGAAGTTCCGGCACGCCTTCTCCTGTTTTGGCCGAAATTTTCGCATACGGAACATTGCCTCCGTATCCTTCAACGTAAATTCCGCTTTCCGCCAATTGCGTTTTTATTTTTTCCGGATCGGCGCCGGGTTTGTCCATTTTATTTATGGCGACTATAAATGGCAGATTTGCTTCTTTGATGGTGTTATAAGCTTCTATCGTTTGAGGCTGGACGCCGTCATCGGCGGCCACTACCAGAATGGCGATGTCGGCGACAATTGCTCCCCTTGTTCTCATTTGGGAAAAGGCTTCGTGTCCCGGCGTATCCAAAAAAGTTATTTCTCTCTTTTTACCCTCGTGCTCTATTTCCGTTTCGTAGGCTCCGATGTGCTGGGTAATGCCTCCGGCTTCCCGTCCGGCAATCGGACGAGGCTCGCTTTTGGCGGCTTTGGAAGTAAAATCAGCTTTTCTGGTGTAGTCAAGGAGCGTGGATTTGCCGTGGTCAATATGGCCCATCACAACGATAACGGGCGGGCGATTTGGCAAGTTTTCGGCTTTGAGAGGTTTATTTTTCATTAAGCCAAAATTATACCTTTTTTATATCTTTTTGTAAATCAAAAATTTTTGGCAAAGTGAGATGAAAATGTTATTATTGAAATATGGATTTTCAGGACAAAGCGTTTTGATTTTTAGTTTGAAGGCTGTTAGAATAAAAACATGATCGAACAAAGCGGAGAAATAATGCGAAAACTAAAAGATTATTTTGAAAAACGCGACGATGTCGTTATGGCTTTTTTGTTCGGTTCTTTTGCCAAAGGTCAAGCGGTATACGATTCCGACGTTGATATCGCCGTTTATTTTAAACCAGAAAAACGAAGAGTTGAATCGGAAGAGGATAAAATTTATCCGGAAGAAAATCAAATTTGGGAAAATGTGGAAAAAATAATCAAAAGAAATGTTGATCTCGTGATACTAAACAAAGCTCGCCCGCTGGTGGCTTTTGACGTTTTGCAGACCGGGATACCGATTATTATAAAAAACCGCCCGCTCTATTGGAACTTCTATTCATTGATTCATTCTTCCGCCCTGGATTTTATGGAATTTTCTCAGGATTATCGCAGAGTCAAGGAAAGATCAAACTCCCTTTCAGAAACGGACAAAGAGAGATTGTTTCGCTTGACTGAATTTCTGGGGGAAGAAATTAAATCTTATGAGGACTTTAAAAATTTAGATTGGAAAGAATACAGTCTTAACCGTCATATAAAAAGAGATGTTGAGCATTGGCTTGAAAATATCGTTAACGCTTCAATAGATATCGCTAAAATTATTTTAGCTTCAGAAAAATTGCCAAGACCGGAAACATACAAAGACACCATGAAATCATTAGAAGTTGTCAAAGGCGAATTTGATAAAAAGACAGCCGAAAAACTAAGCGAGTTTGCAGGTTTAAGAAATATTATTACTCATGAATATATGGATATCAGATGGCGACAAATCCAAGAGTTTATCAAAACATCCAAGAAGTCTTATGAATATTTAATTGAATTTGTAAAAAAGAACTATTTAAAATAGCAAAATATGGATTTTCAGGACAATCAAAATTTGATTGAAAATAAGGAAGAAAAACTTTTGGAGAGAGTCGAATTTATTCTTGAAGTGAAAAATCTGACGGTGAGTTTCGGCGAGGAGAAGGCGGTGGATAATTTAAGTTTTAATCTCAAAAAAGGAGAAAATGTCGCCATAATGGGTCCGAACGGCGCCGGCAAGACGGTTTTGCTTAAAGCATTGCTTGGCATATTGCCTTATGACGGATATATAAAATGGAGCAAGGACGCGAAAATCAGCTATGTTCCGCAGAAAATATTGCCGGAAAAAAATTTGCCTCTTTCGGTGGAGGAATTTTTCAAAATGAAAAAAGCGGGAATGGAACAGGCCAAAGACGCTCTGGCTTCGGTGGGCATAACGGACGAGCGGTTTCTTAAAAAAATGATAGGAACGATATCTTCCGGCCAGCTTCAGCGCGTCCTTGTCGCTTGGGGACTCGTCGGCAATCCCAATGTTTTGCTTTTTGACGAGCCGACCGCGGGAATTGACATCGGCGGGGAAGAAACGATTTTCAACCTTTTGAACAAAATAGAAAAAGAAAGAAATTTATCCATTATTTTGGTAACTCACGACATGAGCGTGGTTTACGGATTCGCGGACAGTGTTTTGTGCCTGAATAAAAAATTGATTTGCCACGGCCCGCCGGCGGAGGCTCTCGGCTCGGAGGGCTTGAAGAAACTTTACGGCGAAGGGGTAACTTTTTACAAACATGAGCACTAGCTACTATATAAGTTTAATAACGGCGATATTTATTGGCGGAGCGGCCGGTTATGTCGGTTCGCTTATGGCCACCAAAAAGATGTCTTTGGTCGGCGATGTGTTAAGCCACGTCGCTTTGCCCGGCATAGGGCTGGGTTTGCTTTACGGCATTAATATTTCTTTGGGGGCGCTAGCTTCGCTGATATTGGGAATTATCTTGATATGGATATTGAGTTTGAAAACGGAGCTCTCTATGGAATCTTTGGTCGGTGTTGTTTTCGTGTTGAGCTTGGCGATAGGTTTTTTGATAACTCCGGAAGATGAATTATTGCACGCGCTTTTTGGAAATATTTCCGCCGTGGCGATGCCGGACGCAGTCGCGGCCGTTTTTGTAAGCGTTATTGTTTTTATATCGGCCAGAATTATTTATTCAAAAATGATGCTGGCTTATGTGTCCGAAGATTTGGCGCTGGCCAGCGGGGTGAAAATAAACAAATATAATTTGATATATTTATTTTTGATAGCGGCCGTGGTGGCTTTCGGAATAAAAGTTGGCGGAACGCTTTTAACCAGCGCCATGATAATTGTCCCGGCGGCGGTAGCCAGAAATATAAGCCGGAACATGAGGCAATATTCTTGGTTGTCCATAATAATTGGCGTTGCCAGCGCCGTTGGCGGTTTTGCCGTTTTCCCGTTTTTGGCGGCGCGATTCGGATTGTCCGCCGTTGCCATCGGCCCGGTTATAATTCTTGCCAGCATCGCCTTTTTCGCCATAAGCCTTGTATTCAAAAACAAGTAATAGCAAGTGATATTTTATAAAAATAAAAATGTGACCGATAAACAGCGATCGCTTGGGAACGGTTACATTTTTTACGAATGTGCGACACTGTACGAATGTGTGACGCTCGGTGCCGCGCATTTTGTTGCGCGATAATTTTTTAGCCGTTATAATATCCAAGTATGGAAATAAACGAGAAAAAATTAAAAGAAATTTTGAAGGGGGAACGCCAAGAATTTCAGAAATATGTTGATGTAAAGTTGGAAAAAGAATTGATAAAACAAAGTCAAGGATTTCAAAAATATGCAGATACGCAGTTCGAAAAACAGAGAAAAGAATTTCAGAAACATACCGATAGCATTGTGGCAAAACAAAGAGAAGAATTTCAAAATCATACAGGAGCGCTGGCTGAAGAATTCCAATCGCAAACGCAGGCTGTGGCTGAACAGTATTCCAGTATTAACCGAAAGCTCGATTCCCACACAGAGATGATCGCTGGAATAAAAGAAGACGTTGAAGTAATTAAAGATGATATTACTGTAATAAAAACGGAATTAAGCGCCCATTCGGGAAAAATTTCTTCGTTGACTGAAAATATTGAAACAATAAAGGAGGATGTGAAATTCATAAAAGGCGCTTTGGATAAAAAAGTTGACCATAAGGATTTCCTTGTTTTGGAAAGGCGGTTTTCGTTTCTTGAAGCCAAGTCAGGCAGATAGGTTGTTAATTTACTGTTCCACATGGGGTGTCTCATGTGCCCCCGATCAAGTGTATAGAAAATAAAAAGCCTTGCCATGTTTAAAGAATTTAAAACTCTAAATCTAGCAAGGCTTTAAGTCGGCAATTATGAGAAATTTATTTTAAAACTGGTAAATAGTGGTATTGCTTTTTAATGTACACAGTGTAGGCACTATCCTTTGGGATGTTAATAATTAGAATATCGTCTTGAAATTTTATTTCATGAACAGTCCAGCTTGGGCGATATCTCCAACCATTGTCATTGCTACCGGTTATGTTTGTTAATCCCTTGACTGTTATTACCCTCTCGCTGTAATTTAAATTTACCTCTTTTGCCAAAATTAGAAGAAATGGGTCACTGTCAAATCTCACTGACCTGTATATTTTCAGTCTAACTGTGTCCGTAGTTCCCGTTTCCTGTATTTCGAAAGGATTTTTGCCACAACCGGCAATAACTGAAACAGCCACAAAAAACAACACAACACGCAATAATAAAAATTTCCGCATAATACACCTCCTTTTTGTCAAAAAATTTTTTCTTGATTAAGATTGTCAAATCTGCTTATAATCTATCATAATTCAAATTATCTGTCAAACAAAATTTTGTATGCCTAAAATTTTTGTAATCTGCCACAATATCCGAAGCCGGCATAATGTCGGTTCAATTTTTCGGACGGCGGATGCCGCCGGAGTTTCCAAAATTTTTTTGTGCGGCATAACGCCGGCGCCGCCTCATCCTAATATAGAAAAAGTTTCGCTCGGGGCGGAAAAATTCGTGGAATGGGAAAAATGCGGCCAAGCATGGAAACTGCTGGACAATCTGAAAAAGGAAGGCTTTGAAATTATCGCTTTGGAACAGGACAAAAAAGCTATTGCTTACAATAAATTTAAACTGCCAAAGAATGCGGCAAAAATCGCCCTTGTCGTCGGCAATGAAGTGGACGGCCTGTCGCCGGCGGTTTTAAAAAGGGCCGACAAAATAATTTTTATCCCGATGCGCGGCAAAAAAGAATCACTCAATGTCTCGGTGGCTTTCGGCATCGCCGTTTACAAACTGGCGGAAGTTTTATATACTGGAAAGTAGATTAGTCCTTATTTTACTTCTTTAAAAATTTTATAAAGAAAGGAAGTGAAAAATGAAAGACTTTTTGAAAGAAGATCTGTATTGGATTATTATCGCTATCGCTTTTGCCCTTATGTTTTGGCTTGCGCCGAAAGTAAGCGCCACACCTTTGTCCGACTTTTTGGAAAAGGAAAAGCTTGATTTTCCGCAAGTGGTTTTAGACCAAGCGAAAGAGCAAAACCTTGTCGCGGCGGCCGGAACAATGAATGAGGAAGATAAAATATTCACTGTATATTTTATGCGAAAAACTGATTTGCCCGCCAACGCAATGCAGACCATTGATTTTGATAAAGCTATAATGGAATGCAAGTTCTATTTATCTAAAAAGAAAATTACCGTTGAATATGAGAGTTGGCGGAACAGCCAGCCAGCCAAGATATGGCCTAGTTACAGAGTGGAATATATGCGAGTGCTTTTGGAACTTTGGCCGCTTTGAAAGGATCGCCAAATATTAAAAGTAAGTATTTTTTGCTTCAAACGAAAAGCCTTGATTTTATCTGAAAAAGGTAAGACAGGGCTTTTTATTTTGCTATTCATTTGCTACACTATAACCAGTTCTTTCCAACGATGGCCGGCGAAAAGCGCTCACATAGGATATGTGTTGGAGTATAGCTTTGCCGGCCTTCCTTGGGCGGAAATCATTTATTATAAAATAAAAATAAAATTATGAGATACGCATGGGTAAGTTTTGCCATTGTCGCTTTATGGATATCGTCCATAACCCTTATAATGTCGGACAAGCTGGCCAATCCGAACAATTTTTACATTTTTCTGGTGTTGACGACGGTGGCGGTTTCTTATATAGGTTTCAAATCGGCCGCTTAGCAAATTTAAATTTATGTTTTTAAAGAAATCGGCTTTGTTTTGCAAAAGGCTGTTTCATATTTTTAAAACAGCTTTTAAAGTTTTGGTTAAACCGAAACTGACTCGGCCGCAGCGGTTGAAATTATTTTTTGAAGAATCGGGCGGCGCGTTTATAAAACTCGGCCAGATATTAGCTTTGCGCCGGGATTTTCTTCCGGCAGATTACACGTTGGAGCTTCTTAAACTGCTGAATAATATGCCAATCACGCCTTTTGCCGAGGTTCATAAAATTTTTATGGAAGACATAGGCGAAACGGCGGGAAAATTTTTCAAGTCTTTTGACGAAAATCCGATAGGCTCGGCTTCAATCGCTCAAGTTTATAAAGCCGTTCTAAAAGATGGCGTTGATGTGGCGGTGAAAATTCGCCGTCCCGGCATTGAAAAAGTTTTTGAAGCCGATTTTTTGATTATATCTTTTTTGGCTTCGCTGATTGATTTGTTTAATTTGACTTCCTCGCTGAGCGTCAAAGAAGTCGCCGATGATTTTATCAGGTGGACGAAAAGGGAGCTTGATTTCAGGCACGAATCAAACAACGCCGCCGCTTTTTTGAAATACAGCCAAGGAGCGCCCGTCACCGTAATACCGAAACAATATCAGGAATATACCTCGGCCAGAGTTTTAATCCAGGAGTTCATTTCGGATGGATTTTCCGTTTTGGATGTTGTTTTGGGCAAATACAGTCGCGAACAGCTTATGGAGAAGGGAATTGATCCGGATAAGATGGCTTTATATTTGATAAAAGACGCCATGAGGCAATATTTCATAGACGGATTTTTCCACGCCGACGCTCATCCGGCCAACCTGGCGCTTCTGCCGGGCGACGATAATTCTCACTATGGCAAGCTGGCTTATTTTGATTTCGGCATAGTTGGCGAAGCGGAAAAAGAAAACAGGCTGATTCTGCTTAAATTCGTCCATGCCGTTTCCATCAAGGATATTGAGATGACAACCAAGCATTTGCTTGAGTACGGCAAAAAAAATTTTAAGTACGAAATTAATTCTTATTTCCGGGTTGAGCCGAAAAAACAAAAAATCGTTGACGAAATTATGGAAAAGATAGAAGAAATAATTATTTCTGATTTCAAAAAAGAAGTCCGGGAAATTATGGAACCGTGGTTTGGCGCGATAAAAGACGACCCGCTTCGCCAAAGCTCCAGCGAGGCGAGCCAAGCGAATTATAAGGATAAATCCGCCGCCTTGGTTTTTTTTAATTTGGTCAGAAAAGCGGAAAAATACGGAGTTCATTTTCCCTTGGATATTATTTTGTTTTTCAGGGGGCTGGTTATTGACGATATGGTGGCTTTGCAAATATCTCCGCGATTTGACATAATGAAAGCGATGGAATCTTTCTTTGAGGAACATCCCGTTGAAGAGGTTGAGGAAACGGTAAGAAATCAGGCCAACTGGAAAGAAATAGACGAAAAGATAATATCGCTCAACGACGATTGGGAGTCGTTTGCGGAAAGTTCCGTAACTCATAGAGAAAAAGTCGCAGTTATGAAAGAAAGAATAATAGAGATAGTTTTTTATTATGCGGAAAGATATCCGGAGATAAGAAGTTTGCTTAAAAAGCTTTAATTAAAATTAAATTAAAAACATATGAAATATCCTTGGGTGGGAGTAACCTTAGCGGCAATGTGGTTCGGTTCGGCTTATATAATCATCAATAATTCGCAGATTGATTCCTCAATGGCTCTTTTTGCGGCTATCATCGGCACAGTCGCCGTGGCTTTTATCGGATTCCGGGCGCCAAAAATCAGGTAATGTCTTTTTTAACCAAAATACTCGGAGATTCCAACAAAAAGTTTTTGAAAAAGTTGGAGCCGATTGTTTCTTCCATTAACGCTTTGGAAGAAAAAATGAAAAGCCTTTCAGATGAAGGCTTGAAAGGCGTGACTGCGGAATTAAGAAACAAGATTGCCGGCGGGCAGCCGCTAGACGAAATTTTGCCGGAAGCGTATGCGACGGCAAGAGAAGCGTCCCGAAGAACGCTCGGCCAGAGGCATTTTGACGTCCAACTTTTGGGTGGGATTATTTTGCATCAGGGAAAAATCGCCGAGATGCGGACCGGCGAAGGAAAAACTTTGGTCGCCACTTTGCCGGCGTATCTTAACGCCATTTCCGGCAAGGGCGTCCACGTGGTGACTGTCAATGATTATCTTTCCCGAAGAGATGCGGTTTGGATGGGGCAGATTTATAACGCGCTGGGATTGACTGTCGGCTGTATCAATCATGAAGCCAGCTATCTGTATGATAAGAATCATCAATCTCAAATCTCAAATCTAAAATCTAAAAATGAAAATTCAAATTTAGAAACCAAAGAAAACCCAGATGATAAATTAGACAAAGAGAGAGACATTACGGGCGCGTTCCATGTCATTCACGAATTTCTAAAACCTTGTTCCAGAAAGGAAGCCTACGCCGCCGACATCACTTACGGCACAAACAACGAATTCGGCTTTGATTATCTCCGCGACAACATCGCTTATAATGTCGGCGATGTCGTCCAAAGAGGATACAATTTTGCCGTCGTGGACGAAATTGATTCCATTTTGATAGACGAAGCTAGAACTCCTCTTATAATTTCGGCTCCCAGCGCCGACTCGGATCAGTTCTACATAATGTTCAGCAAAATCGCGGAAAAAATGAACGCGGATGAAGATTACACCGTGGACGAAAAAATGAAGGCGGTCTCGCTTACGGAAAAGGGTATTGAGAAGGCCGAGAAAGCATTAGGTGTTGGTAATATTTACACGGAAAAAGGGATAAAATACGTCCATCATTTGGAAACGGCCATAAGAGCGAAAGCGCTTTTTCATTTGGATAAAGACTATGTGGTAAAAAATAATGAAATAATAATCGTGGACGAATTCACGGGAAGAATGATGCCGGGTCGAAGATGGTCGGAAGGGCTTCATCAAGCCGTGGAGGCCAAAGAAAAAGTTCAAGTGCAGAAAGAATCGCGCACATTGGCCAGCATCACTTTCCAAAATTATTTCAGATTGTATGGCAAGCTGGCTGGAATGACCGGCACGGCTCTCACTTCCGCTGAAGAATTCCACAAGGTTTATAAACTGGAAACGGTAAGCATCCCCACCAACAAACCATTGGCGAGGCAGGACAAGCCGGATCTGGTTTTTCAAACCGTAAAAGGCAAATTTCAAGCCATAGCCGGAAAAATAAAAGAAGTCCACCAGACCGGCCAGCCGATTCTTGTCGGCACGGTTTCCATAGACAAAAACGAATATCTTTCGGCGTTGCTGAAAAAGGAAGGAGTGCCTCATACCGTCCTTAATGCCAAACACCACGAAAAAGAAGGCGAGATTGTCGCTCAAGCCGGAAGATATGGCGGGGTGACAATCGCCACTAACATGGCCGGACGAGGCGTGGATATAGTTTTGGGCGGTAATCCGCCGGTTACAGGAGAGGCCGAAGAAGTGAGAAAAGCGGGTGGATTGTTCGTTTTGGGCACGGAAAGGCATGAAGCCAGAAGAATAGACAATCAGTTAAGGGGCCGGTCGGGCCGGCAAGGCGACCCGGGCGAAACGCAATTTTTTATTTCTTTGGAAGACGATGTGATGAGAGTTTTCGGCTCGGACAGAATCAAGGGTTTGATGGGGCGGTTGGGCATACCCGAAGACCAGCCGATTGAAAACAGAATGCTTTCCAAAGCCATTGAATCGGCGCAATCCAAAATAGAAGGATTCAACTTTGACGCCAGAAAGCATTTGCTGGAATACGACGATGTTTTAAATCATCAGAGAAAAATAATTTACGAAAGAAGAAAGAAAATTTTGTACGGAGAAAATGATTTCGTTTTGGAAGAATTGAAAAGCATATTTTCTGACTCAACGGAAAAGATTGAAGCTTTGGAAAAAAGAAAGGCGGAATTGGGCGATGATAAATTTTTCCACAGCCAGAGGATGCTGATGTTGCAAGCGATAGATATGCTTTGGGTGGAGCATTTGGAAGCGATGGATTATATGAGGTCTTCTGTTCGTCTGCGGGCTTACGGGCAAAAGGACCCATTGGTGGAATACAAAAACGAAGGCCGAGGGCTTTTCATTAGAATGGAAGCCTCCATAGACAACGCCATCGCCGAAATGGCCTTGAAAGTCGGCGGACAAATGGCGGAACCAAAACAAGAGCCGGTTTTGAAAATCCGCAATTCCGGTCCGATGATAGGAAGCGTTTCCACCAACTTGGCCTCTTCTTCCGCCGGTTCTTCCAAAAAAGAAGTTGGGCGAAATGATCCCTGCCCTTGCGGGAGCGGGAAGAAATATAAGAAATGCCACGGGGCGTAACATCTATTGCGTTGTTTTATTTTTTTGGTATAATGCAATTAGATTAAATTGGCCTTTTAAAATATATTTATATTCCTTATATTATTTATTAGAAAATTTTTGGAGGAAGGAGAAAGGGGGTCTGTTTAGTTATTTTGATTAGTTGAAGCGTGATATGTGTTTAGCTAAATAGAATTGTTTTGTTTAAAGAAAGGGGAAAGATTTATGTCTAAACCTGTTTTGGGAACTAAAAAAAACCCAATAGAGCTGAAATGTTCTTGTGTTAGTAAGAGTAATGATGGAATTATTGGGTGTATTATGAAAGCAATCCAAAGCGAAACAGGGTTTAGTAATAAGATTTTTACAGACAAGAGGTATAAGTACGTCAAAGTGGTCATAAAAAAGAATGATTGTAGCAATTGCCCTATAGGAGTAAATCTATGCAAAGTTGAAACTATAGTTTTACCAAAAGTAATGGTTACCAAGTTAAACAATAGTAAAACAGCAGTAGCTGTGTAAAAACAATACATATAAGGAATAAATATGGACAATTTACAAAGTTCAGCATGGGAGGGCTGGACTTTTTGTTTTCCTTGGAAAAATGTTAAAAAACAGCTATTATGGTTGCATAGAAACAATGGCTGATAAAAGCAAAAAATTCATAGACGTAACCGCTCCGGGCAAGAAGATGGAAAAGGGACATTTGCATCCTTTGACGCAGGCGATGGACAAGGCTTGCGATATTTTCCAGTCTATGGGCTTTGAAATCGCCGACGGGCCGGAATTGGAAACGGAATATTATAATTTTGACGCCCTCAACATTCCTGCCGACCATCCGGCGCGGGCGATGCAGGACACATTTTGGCTTCGCCAAAATGATCTCAAATCTCAAATCTCAAATCTCAAAAATAATGAAAAAAAACTTTTGCTTCGCACTCATACTTCTTCGGTGCAAATAAGACATATGGAACATAATCAGCCGCCTTTTCGGATAATATCCCCGGGGCGGGTTTTCAGGATGGAATCCACCGATGCGACTCACGAAACGCAGTTTTATCAGATTGAAGGGTTGATGGCGGACAAGAAAACAAATTTGGCCAATCTCAAGGCGGTTATAAAAATATTTCTGCGAAGATTTTTCGGCGACGATAATATAGACATCAGATTCCGCGCCAGTTATTTCCCGTTCGTTGAGCCCGGAGTGGAGGTGGACATGAAGTTCAAGGATAAGTGGTTGGAAATTGCCGGAGCGGGAATGGTTCATCCGAAAGTTTTGGATAATGTGAAGCTTGACCCGAATGAATGGCAGGGATTCGCTTTCGGAATGAGCGTGGACAGATTGGCGATGATAAAATACAAAATTGACGACATCAGACTGTTTTATTCCGGCGATTTAAGATTTTTGAAACAATTTTAAATTATGAAAATAAATTATTCTTGGTTGCAATCGCATTTTGAAGAAAAACTACCCGAGCCGGAAAAATTGGCCGAGCTTTTGACGATGCATTCGCAAGAAGTAGAATCGGTGGAGCCGAAAAACGGCGATTTTGAACTTGATGTTAAAATTTTGCCCAACCGCGCCTATGATTATGTTGATTATCTCGGAGTAATAAGAGACATTGCCGCCATTTTGAAGTTGGACGCCAAAATTTCTTTGCCGGAGCCGAAGGAAAGAGAAATAATTTTTGTCAAAGAAAGCGATTTTGAGAAAATTCTGGGAGTGAAAATTCCCGAAAAAGAAATAACGGATATTTTAAGTTGGTTAGGAATGGAAATAAGCAAAAAGGGAGAAATTTTTTCCGTCGGTGTTCCTTCGGAAAGACCTGATTTGAAAATCAAAGAAGATATAGTGGAAGAAGTCGCTCGTATTTACGGCTATGAAAAGATAGAAGAAAAAATTCCGGAAGGCTTGCTCGTTCCACCAAGAAGAAACGACGCCTTGTTTTTTGCTTCTGCGGCGAGAAACATAATGGCCGGCTTGGGTTTTTCCGAGGTTTATAATTATTCTTTCGTCAAAACAGGGGATTGGGAATTGCAAAACCCGCCCTCCAAAGATAAGAAGTTTTTAAGAACAAATCTGGCGGACGGCTTGCTGGCGAACGTCAAAGAAAACAGCAAATCCGCCAACTGGCGGATCAAAAACATAAAAATCTTTGAGCTGGGAAAAATTTTCCCGGCTCATGGCGAGCGCTTGGCTTTGGGCGCCATAAGCGACAAAGCCGATTTTTACGAGATGAAAGGTATTGCCGACGAGTTGCTTAACGGTTTGGGCATAGACGAATTTTTTTACAAAGATCACGATAATAGGGTGGCGGAAGTCCAAGCCGACGGCAAAACGATAGGCCACATAGACACTAATTCTTTTGAATTTGATTTTGATGAATTGGTCAGATTGGCGGACGAAAGTGTTGAATATGAGCCGGTTTCCAAATACCCGGCCATTGTCAGAGATATTGCCGTCTTCGTCCCGCTTAACGAAAAAGTGGAAAATGTTTTAGACATCATAGAAAACACGGCCGGAAAACTTTTGATTGACACCGATTTGTTTGATATTTACGAAAATGAAGAAAGAAAAAGTTTGGCTTTTCATCTCATCTTCCAATCGCCGGAAAAAACTCTCACTGACGAAGAAATCAACGCCGTTATGCAAAAAATATTTGAAGCCACGGAAGCAAATCCCGACTGGGAAGTAAGAAAGTAAAAATGATGAAAATTTCGGAAATTATGTTATAATTAAAACATATTATGGCTAAGGAAAATCCTGCTAAAAACAAGGCGAAAAAAGGCGATTATACGGCTGACGACATCTATATTTTGGAAGGCTTGGAGCCGGTGCGCAAAAGGCCGGGAATGTATATTGGTTCTACCGGAGTGGACGGACTTCATCATTTGGTTTGGGAAATTTTTGACAACTCCCGCGACGAAGCGATGGGCGGATTTGCCAACGAGATAGAAGTGGTAATTTTGCCTGGCGACAAAGTAAGAGTGGCCGACAACGGCCGGGGCATCCCTGTCGGAATTCACAAGCAAACCGGAGTTTCCGCTTTGGAAACGGTAATGACGACGCTTCACGCCGGAGGAAAATTCGGCGGGGAGTCTTATAAGATTTCGGGCGGTTTGCATGGCGTCGGCGCTTCGGTGGTCAACGCTTTGTCCTCTTGGCTGAAAGTGGAAGTTCATCAGGACGGCGGCAAGCACATCCAGGAATACAAAATCGGAGAGCCTCAAGCCAAAGTGAAAAAAGTCGGTCCAAGCGAATACCGTGGCACCGTCGTTACCTTTGAACCGGACCAGAAAATATTTTCGGAAACAAAATTCGACTATCAAACAATTTTAAACCATCTCCGCCAGCAGGCTTATTTGGTCAAAAAATTAAGGATAAGAGTGATGGATTTGAGAAATTACGAAGGCAAAATAGACGATGCCAAAATTTTGTATTTGGATTCGTTAAAGTTGCCGGCGGAATCGTTCACTTTTTATTTTGAAGGCGGACTGATGTCTCTAGTCAGGCATCTTAACCACGGAGAAAAGACGATTCACGATAAAGTTTTTTACGTGGAAAAAGAGGCGGAAGGGATTACGGTGGAAAGTTCCGTTCAATATGTTGAAGAAATAGACATAAAAGAAATAAGTTTTGCCAACAACATCAAGACTCCGGACGGCGGAATGCACTTGACCGGCTTTAGGACGGCGCTTACCAGAACAATCAACGACTACGCCAGAAAAAACAACATCATCAAGGAAAACGAAGACAATTTTACCGGCGACGACGTGCGGGAAGGAATGACGGCTGTCATTTCGGTCAAGTTAAGGGAGCCTCAATTTGAAGGGCAAACCAAGGCCAAGCTTGGCAATCCGGAAGCCAGGACGGCGGTGGAATCAGTCTTCGGCGAAGCCTTTTCGGCGTTCTTGGAGGAAAACCCAAGCGATGCCCGAACAATAGTTTCCAAAGTTTTGCTGGCGCTCAAGGCTAGAAAAGCCGCCAAAGCCGCCAAAGAAAGCATATTGAGAAAAGGCGTTTTGGAAGGTTTGACTTTGCCGGGCAAGTTGGCTGATTGTCAGACCAAAGATGCCAGCGAGGCGGAAATTTTTATCGTTGAGGGAGATTCCGCCGGCGGTTCCAGCAAACAGGGCCGAGACAGAAGAACGCAAGCCATTCTTCCGCTGAAAGGTAAAATTTTGAATGTGGAGAGAACGAGCCTAGACAAAATGCTGGCCTTCAAGGAAATCAAAGCCTTGGTTATCGCTTTAGGCGCGGCCATCGCCGACGAGTTTGATATTTCCAAATTAAGATACCATAAAATAATAATCGCCACCGATGCCGATGTGGACGGCTCGCACATTACGACATTGTTGCTCACTTTGTTTTTCAGATATTACGCTCCGATTATTGAGCAAGGCTATCTGTATATCGCCCAGCCTCCGCTTTATAAAATTTTCAAAGGAAAAGACATCAATTACGCTTACAACGACGGCGAAAAGGATAAACTGATGAAAGGGAAGGAAAATTATACCGTCCAAAGATATAAAGGTTTGGGCGAGATGAATCCGGGCGAGCTTTGGGAAACGACGATGGATCCGTCAAACAGGATTCTCAAACAAGTCAGCATTAAGGACGCCGAAGAAGCCGATAAAATTTTCCAGATTCTAATGGGCGACAATGTGGAATCCCGCCGGCTCTTCATAGAATCTCATGCCAAAGCGGTCCAAAATTTGGATATCTAATTTTTGAAATTAAACTGTTTTTAAAATGTTCCCCTTAATTCTGCTATCGCCTAAATAAAGGGAACATTTTTTTCTTGCATAAATTTCGGTTTTGAGGTATGAATGAAGCAGAATTTTATTTGTTATTTGAAATATTTTTTTGTGTTTAAATACACGGAAAGGAGCGATGTAATGAAAGAAAAAATATTTGGCCGCATTTTTGCCGAAAAAAAGCCGATAATCGGAATGATTCATGTGTGGAGAGATGAATTGGGAAAACAGGTATGTCAAGCGTTGGACGATTTAGAAAAACTGCAACCATTTGTTGACGGAGTCATAATAGAAAACTACGGTTGGGGACATTACGATTCCAATCTTGCGACCGATGATTGCGAGAGAACAATCAGAATAATATCAAACGTTGTTGAGGGGATGAGTAAAATCCCCGTCGGCATAAATATACTGCCCAATGATTACATCAGAGCTTTTAGAGTGGCGCATGAGAGCGGTTGCAATTTCATTCAAATGGACCATATCTACGGAGAATTTCTCCACTGTAGTCCTGTTTATCCTCAGCATTTCATGAGAACACGCGATGAATTTTCACACATAGCCGTGTTGGGTGGTATACACCCAAAATATTACGACCTGCAAGACCCGAAGACGCCGATTGAAAAATCAGCCAAAGAAGCAATAAAATTGGCTGATGCGATTGTGGTTACGGGGAAATACACCGGCGGAGAGGCTCGTCTTGAAGATTTGAAAAAAGTTAAATCTGTCATAGGTGATACTCCTTTGATTATAGGAAGCGGTCTTAATATAAGAAATATCGGCGTTCAAATGGCAATTGCCGATGGGGCGATTGTCGGAACCGCATTGAAGAGAAGAGGTGTTGTTAAGGGCGAACCCGTGGATGCGGACATGACAGAAGCCCTAATGAAAGAGGTGAAAAAGTTGAGATGAATTTTAGCAATAAGTTACGAAAAGGCAGATGGAGACAAAATCTTATCTGCCTTTCTTTTTTATCAAATTTACCTGTTTTTTTAAATGTGTACCTTATTTAGGCGATAGCAAAATTAAGGGGAACATTTTTTTCTTGCAAAAATTTAGGTTTTGGGGTATGAATGAAGCAGAATTTTATTTGTTATTTAAAATAATTTTTGTGTTTAAATACACGGAAAGGAGATGTAATATGCCATTGTTTGAGATCCCGATTCGCAGAAGATTTGTGAATGTCGCGAAGAACGCATATAGAAAAGTGGAATTAATTCATGTGGATGAAGTTGGTATTTATTTGTGTTTTAATGAAGAAAAGGAAAAAGATGTCTCTTTTATAAGGAAGCATCTTGTTGGGGTAGAAGGTGGAAGATGCATCATAGAAGCAGGGAACCCTCATCGAGCGATTAAAAGGTTTTATATCAAATACGAGGGGGCAAGGATTGGCGGACAACAGAGAAAAGCAAAAGCTCTGTGGATAAATGAAGATAAATATATTTACGCATTGCCGTATTGCGAATTGCTCCACAGAAACAAATCGGGGGAATTCATCTGTGGCAAGTTATCAAAAGAAGGCGATGGCAACCAAGGCGAATGGGGAATGTGCGTATTGGAAGATTATTATCCGCCGGAAAATTGTCCAATTTCCGAATTCTATTGCAATTGGCGCAAAAAAAGCGTACCGTTCGTGATGGTGGACGGGTTTAAGGTAGTTGAATCGTTGAGTTATTGATTGGCAGTTTAACAATTCTTGAAAGGAAAAAATATGAAAAATGCACCAGATGTTAAGCCATGTATATGGTGTATGGGAGTGTTGAATGAGTTAGAGAATCAGTTAGTGATAGAGAAAAAACTGGGTTCAATTATTTGCTTTGACTGTGCCCAAACTAGGGAGTCTCGTTTAAGAAGTGTATTTGAGAAGATGCTTTCTCCTGAACAAAAAGAGATTTTTAAAATTTATGAGGAAACGTCTAATTATGTAACCTCAAACATAATACGTATGACTTAAAAATTATCTTTTTTAGTTTATCGAGCGGGTTGTAGACTGATTTACAACCCGCTTTATTTTTTCTCTTTAATTTCTTTTTGGACGAGTTCGGCGAATTGGGCTAGGGGTATTGTTTCTTGTTCTTTTTTGTCGCGGAAGTTGACGGCGACTGTTTCGGCTTCTTTTTCTTTTTCTCCGACCACCAAGAGATAAGGGATTTTTTTAGTCTTGCCGGCGCGAATTTTTTTACCTAAGGTTTCGTTGGACTTATCCATCTCGGCTCTGACGCCGGAGGATTTTAATTCGCTCAAGACTTTTTCACCGTAATCGTTGAATTTTTCTCCGACGGGGATTACCAAAGCTTGAACAGGCGACAGCCAGACGGGAAAATTGCCAGCGTAGTGTTCTATAAGAAACCCTACCATGCGTTCATGCGAGCCTAAAGGCGCGCGGTGTATTATGTACGGGATCTTTTCTTTTCCGTCTTTATCCGTGTAAGTCAAATTAAACCGCTCCGGCATATATAAATCCAATTGGTCAGTGCCTATGGCGTATTCTTTTCCGACCACTGAGGTTATGTAAATATCCGCCTTTGGGCCGTAATGAGCCGCTCCACCTTCTTCGATATCATATTTTACGCCAGCCTTATCCAGAGCTTCTTTTGTGAGCGCTTCCGCTTTTTCCCACATCTTTTCATCACCGTGATATTTCGCTCTTAAATTTTTAGGGTCTCTGACACCAAGAACAACTCGCCAGTTTTTAATATTGAGAGTTTTATAATAATATTCATGAAGTTTTAAAACACTGATAAATTCCTCAACTGCCTTTTCGGGTTGAACATATATGTGGGCGTCATTCTGGCAAAAACCTCGCACTCGCATAAGGCCATGTAGAGTGCCTGATCGTTCAAATCTGTAAACTTGTCCGTATTCCGCCAAGCGTAGCGGAAGTTCCCGGTAACTCCTTTTTTGAGCTTCATATATCATGTGAGTGTGAGGGCAGTTCATCGGCTTTAAATAATATTCTTCTCCCTCTATGTCAATCGGAGAATAGAGGTCATCTTTATAATAAGGCAAATGCCCTGATATTTTATACAAATCCCCTTTGGTGATATGTGGCGTTACTACATGCTGATAACCCCATTTTTTTTCTGTTTCTTTTGCCCATTTTTCCAGCTCTTCTCTGATTATCGTTCCCTTTGGCAGCCACAACGGAAGTCCTGCTCCGATTTTGTCGGAAAAAGCAAACAACTCTAACTCTTTGCCAAGTTTTCTATGATCTCTTTTTTCGGCCTCCTCCAACATTTTTAGGTAATCGTCCAGTTCTTGTTTAGTGGAAAAAGCCACGCCGTAAATTCTGGTCAGCATTTTGTTTTTCTCGCTACCTTTCCAGTAAGCGCCGGCGACTTTGGTGAGTTTGAAAGCGTTCGGATCAATTTCTTTAGTGGATTCAACATGCGGTCCGGCGCAGAGGTCGGTGAAGTCGCCGGATTTATAAATGGAAATTTTGTTGCCGGTTTTTTCCAACTCTTCAATCAGTTCCAGTTTAAACGGCTGGTCTTGGAAAATTTCTCTGGCTTTTTCGGCGCTTATTTCTTCTTTTTCAAATTGAATGTCTTGGTTTATAAGTTCGCGGATAAAATTTTCAAGTTTGGGTAAATTTTCTTCGGTAGGCGAGTGGTCAAGGCCGGAAAAATCAAAATCGTAATAAAAACCGTTCTCAATCGTCGGTCCAATGCCCAATTTCACCTCCGGATGCTTGCTGGTTATCGCCATTGCCATCAAGTGCGCCAACGAATGGCGGACTTGTTCAATATTTCCCTTATTTTTAGCCATATTTAACATAATACCACAAAAATAATTTTAAAGGACTTGACAACAAATGTGGCTTGTGTATAATGTTTATGAAGATGGACAGAGTCGCCAACGGGCACGGTTCAGCAATAGTAGAGTTCTATACAGTTGGGCTTTTAGTGGACATCCTACGCTAAAAGTAGTTATACCAAGGATTCTTCCAGTCAATGGCGTTTCTTGGCCGACGGGAGGATCGACAGGGACATCTGAATAAGATCCCAAGTACTAAGATAAGTAGAGTGTCCATATTTACTTTAGGAAGGACAAATTCAGATGTCAAATGAAAGAGAATAAAAAAAATTTGAAAATTTAATAAAGTACCCCAGCGTAAGGACACACGCTGGGTATTTTTATTTCTTCTGCCAATATGGAATGTTCGCACCACAAGAGTACTTCCATTTTCTAATCGCTTCGCACCATAGAAGTACTTCTTGTTTTCTAGTTCACTCCGTTCACAAGAAAACAATGTCGCTTAAGAAAATTAGGTCGCCGTTGCGGATGGATTATAAATCCAGCATTTTGCGAATCATTTTATCCAAATCATCGCTAATATTTTTGCTGAGTTTGCCGATAGTTTTTATTATTCTTGTTTTATCCACCGCTCTTAACTGAAAAATCATCGCTATTGATTTTTGATCCAATTTATTTTGTTTATCCGGCGTGATGATTAAAGTGTGCGGGAATTTTAAGACTTCCGAGTTTGAAGTGATCGGCACGACTATAGCGATATTGGTTTTTGTGTCAGAAATTAAAACAGCAGGCCTTTTTCCATACTGTTCGTGACCTGTTCCGAGCGATAAATCTATTATGCAAACATCTCCCTTCTTCATCTGCTTTTTTCAAAGTTTATCAAGTCTTGATTGCTCGCATTGTCCCATTCCGTTAATTCTTTTTGCAAATCAGTTTTGTTTTTTAGGCTTTTTGAATAATACAAAAAAGCATTTGTCATAATTTCGCTTTCAGAAACTCCAAAATTTCTTGAGATTTTTTTCAGATCCTTATTTAGTTTTTCCGGTATTGTTATGGTGGTCATAATGTTTAAAAGATATCATATCTGGAATTATTGCGCAATCATCTCCTTTATCTCTTCCACCAATACGGAATGTTCGCCGTTGCGGATGGAATGGCGGCCTTTGACGGCGATACAGTTTCCTTCGCGAATTATGGAGGCGTATTTTTCAAAAACTTTCGGGAAGACCACATTTTCAATACTGTCGGTATAGTCGGATAATTTCATAAATATCATCGGGTCGCCTTTCTTGGTGTTTATTTTTTTAGCCTCTTCTATCATCCCGGCCGTTACTAGTGGCATATTGTCCGGCAAATTTTTGATATCGCCGATTTTGGTTTTTATCTTTTCCAGCTTGTCTTTGAATTTGTCCAAAGGATGGCCGGAGACATACAAGCCCAGCAATTCTTTTTCCCACAGCAACTTGTCGTGTTGGGAGGCCGGTTCGGTTTCTTTGAAACGCAGTTCCGGCAGACTAGCACCGTCTGTCATCAGGGCAAAAAGTGAGTTTTGGTTTTTCTTGTCCTTGCCGGATTCTTTGTTGTAAGCCAAAGCGTCTTCCATATTAAAAATAAGCTTATTTCTTTCGCCGAATGCGTCCATCGCGCCGGATTTTATGAGCGATTCCAGTGACTTTTTGTTCAGGTTTTTGTGCTGGACGCGGTCCAGAAAATCGGCAAACGATTTATACCGCCCCTTTGCCAACCTTTCATTAATAATCGCTTCGGCGATTTCTTTGCCGAGATTTTTTATCGTGTAAAGGCCGAATCTGATGCTTTCTTTTGACGGCGTTTCAGAAACTAAATTTTGAAAATCCCTTAACCCCAACCTCGCGGACTCGGTTGGCCGCCCCCGCCTAGGATTTTCAAAATTTGTTTCTTTCACGCCTGTGCTCACCACGGTAAAATCACCAAAGCTCTCGTTGACATCCGGAGGCAGAACGGGAAGTTTCATCCGGACGCATTCACCGATTGTTTCGGCTATTTTTTCCACATCGCCGGAGTCGGCCGTCAGCACCGCCGCCATAAATTCCGCCGGATAATTGGCTTTCATATAAGCCGTTTGGTAAGCCACTTTGGCGTAAGAAGCGGCGTGGGCTTTGTTGAAGCCATAGCCTTTGAACGGGTCAAATAATTGCCAAAGCTCCTCCGCTTTTTTAAGAGAAAGTCCGCCGTGCTTTTGGCAGCCTTCTATGAATATTTTTTCCTGCTTAGCCATTTCTTCGGGAATTTTTTTGCCGATGGCTTTGCGGAACTTGTCCACCGTGTCCCAGTTGTAACCAGCCAGTTCAATGGCGATAAGCAGAACATCATCCTGATAGGTGACGACGCCGTAAGTTTTATCCAAAATTTTTTCCAGGCGCGGGTCGGGGTAGGTTATTGGTTCCTGTTTATGTTTTCTTTTTATGTAAGTCGGGATGTTGGCCATCGGCCCGGGGCGGAAAAGGGCGATCATGGCCATTATATCCGTAACGGTCGTCGGCCTTAATTCTTTCAAGTATCTGGTCATCCCGCTTCCGCCGAGCTGGAAGAGTCCGATGGTTTCTCCTTTGGCCAAATGCTCAAAAGTTTTTTTATCGTCCATCGGGATATTTTCTATATCTATTTCCACGCCTCTCCTTTGTCTTACCAATTCAACGGAGTTGCCAAGAGTGGACAAGTTTTTAATTCCCAAAAAGTCCATCTTAAGCAATCCGGCTTCCTCCACCGAATACATATCGTACTGGGTGATGATTTTGTCGCCATTCGGCTCAAATTGCAGAGGAACATAATCGGTAAGCTCGGTCGGCGCGATGACGACTCCGGCGGCGTGCACGGAGACGTGCCTCGCTCCGCCTTCTATTTTTTTGGCGATGTCTATTATTTCTTTGACTTCGCTTTCTTTTTTATACATCTCGGCCAGTTCCGGCGTGATGCTTAAGGCTTGGTCTATAGTCATGGGGAATCCTTGCGAGCCCAGCGGTATTAGCTTGGAAATTCTGTCGCCCAATTCATAAGGCTTGCCCAAAGCCCTTGTTACGTCTCTGACCGAACCTCTGGCCATCATCGTTCCGAAAGTGCCGATTTGAGCGACATGGTTTTTGCCGTATTTCCGCTTGGTGTATTCCAAAATCTCCTCTCTCCGGTCGTCGGCGAAGTCCATATCTATATCGGGTGGAGACGGGCGGTAAGGATTGAGAAATCTTTCAAAAGGCAGGGCGTATTTTATCGGGTCAACATTAGTGATGCCCAAGACATAAGAGACGACAGAACCGGCGGCTGAACCTCTGGTATTAGTCATTATTTTTTGGCTTCGGGCGAAATTTATCAGGTCGGCCACTATCAGAAAATAAGGGGCGTAGCCTTTGGAAATAATTATTTCTAGCTCGTATTCAAGTCTTTTTTTAACTTCTCCGCTAGCGTCGTCGTTGCCGAATATTTTTAAGTAATTAAGTCTGGCATTTTCGGCCAGGTATTCTTCCGGTTTCTTGTTTCCTTCCAGTTCCAATTTTGGGAAAACCCATTTGCCCAAGCTTAATTTCACGTCGCACATTTCGGCGATTTTGAAAGTGTTTTCCGCCGCATCCGGATTATCTTTGAACAATTTTTCCATTTCCTCTCCGGATTTCATGGAAAAGTCGCCTAGCTTCATTGTGAGGCGGTTAGCGTCGGCCATTTCGGCGTTGGTTTGGATGGCCACCAAGATGTCTTGAGCCATAGCGTCTTCGGGTTTTAAATAATGGACGTCTTGAGTTGCCACTAGCGGAATACCTGTTTTTCTGGCCAATTCCACAAGCCCTTTTTGGATGTCGCTATGTTTTTCTATGTCCGGATGGTGGCTTATTTCTATGTAAAAATTGTCTTTGCCGAAAATTTCTTCGTATTCTCTAGCCGCCTTTTCCGCCCGTTCCGGGTCTTTCCTTTCTATCATTCTAGAAACTTCTCCGGCCATGCAGGCGGACAGAGCGATCAATCCTTCATGATGTTTTTTGAGAAATTCTTTGTCCACTCTAGGCTTGTAATAATAACCTTCCAAATAGCTGGCTGTGACGATTTTCAAAAGATTTTTGTAGCCGGCTTCGTTTTTGGCCAAAAGAATCAAGTGATGGCGTTTGTTGTCTATGTTCGGGCGCTTTTGGAGCATTGACTCAAGGGCGATGTAAGTTTCCACTCCGATTATCGGTTTGATTCCGGCTTTATGGCATTTTTTGTAAAACTCAATCGTCCCGTACATATTGCCGTGGTCGGTCAGGGCGATGGCGGGCATACCAAGCCTTACGGCTTCGTCTATCAAATCATCAATTTTTATCAGCCCGTCCAAGAGGGAATAATGCGAGTGCGTATGAAGGTGGACGAATTTGGACGGCATGATAACACTATATCAAATTATTTTGCTAAACAAAATTAGAAATTTAGAAATTAAAATAAAAAATAAATCTTACTGATAAAATGCTATCGCTGGGGAGTGGTAAGATTTTGATTTAAATTTTGGAGGAGTTATAATTTAATTAAGATGGCGATTAGAAGCGAAACGAAAGAAAAAATAATTTTACTTCTGGCTTCAGGAGTTGTTTTAGGTCTTTCAAGGTCACCCAGAAATTATTTTAAGGTTTTGAAAGGCGCGGCAAAAGAATGGAAAGAAATAAATAGAAACAAATTAGTCCGCATTGTCCGTGAATTCTATAACGACCGTCTCGTTGACTACAAAGAAGACAAAGACGGTTCTGTGAAAATTATCCTCACTAAAGAAGGTCAAAAAAAAGCCTTGAAATTCAAACTGGACGAAATGGAAATCAAAAAACCGGTCAAATGGGACGGGGAATGGCGAGTCGTTATTTTTGACATTCCGGAAAGATTCAAAAAAGCCAGAGAAGCGTTGAGGATGAAATTGAAAGATTTAGGTTTTCTGGAATTGCAAAAATCAGTGCTCGTCTTGCCTTATGAATGCGAAGACGAGATTGATTTTATAGTCGAAGTCTTTCTTATCAGGCCATTTGTGAGATTTGTCAGAGCAAAGTCTTTTACGAATGAGGAACAATTGAAAATAAAATTCGGATTATATTAAAAAAGGATTTATTGGTGCTTGCTGAATTTTTGAAGAAGAATTTGTAATTGTAAATTTATGGTTAAATCAAAATCTTACCGATAAAATGCTATCGCTAGGGAACGGTAAGATTTTTATTTTGATTTATATTTGTAAAATATGGAAGTTTAAATTATAAATTATGAACAATAAAAATAAACATAAACAACATAAACATAATTGTAAATTTATCGTCGGGATAGACGAGGCCGGAAGAGGACCGTTGGCGGGGCCAGTTTGCGTGGGGGCGGTGGGGGTAAAAACAGAAACCGAGTCTCTAAAACTAGAGACTCGGTTTCTGGAAGGCATTAAGGATTCCAAGAAATTAAGCGCCAAGAAAAAGGAAGAGTGGTTTAAGATTTTGCGGGAAAGTCCGGAGTTTGAATGCCATCATGTTTTTGTGAGCAATGAAGCGATAGACAAATTCGGCATACGGAAGGCGGTAATTTTCGGGGTGGAAAAAGTTCTGGAAAAATTTTCCCGCCAGCCGGATTTGGTCCTGTTGGACGGCTCGCTTTACGCGCCGGAAAAATACAATCAGGAAACTATCATAAAAGGAGACGAAAAAATTCCGCTTATATCGGCCGGTTCCATTATCGCCAAAGTTTCAAGAGACAGGGTGATGATGAATATGCACAAAAAATATCCCGAATACTGCTTTAATGAACATAAAGGTTACGGCACAAAAAAACATTTTGAAAAAATAATCAAACACGGCTTCTGCGCCATCCACCGCAAAACATTTTGCGGAAGTGTCGTCAGCCTTGCGGATAAGTAATAATCGTGTATAATTGCAAATAATATGGTAGTAAGAATGCGAAGCACCCGCAGTCATACGGGGAACAGAAGAGCTCATCACGCGCTGAAAATAGCGCAGTTTACGGTGTGCAAAAAATGCGGAACTCAAGCCTTGCCTCACACGGTTTGCCTTAATTGCGGGGAATATAAAGGAAGGCAGGTTATTGACGTGCTGGCAAAGTTAAACAAAAAAGAACGAAAAGCCAAGGAGCAGGAGCTTGCGGAAAAAGAAAGCAAGTAATAAAAATCCGAAGCACATTTAATTTTAATTTATGGCAAACAGGCATTTATCCAGGAGCGTAGCGATGCAATCCCTTTTTGAATGGGATTTTAGCGGACAGGATAAATCAAAAATAAATTCAATCATAAAACGCAACGTGGAGCAATTCGCCCCCGGTCTTGAAGACTCCGTTTTCGTGGAAGCTCTCATAAAAGGCGTTATAAAAAAACAGAAGAAAATAGACAGCGTAATAGAAAAAGCCGCTCCCGAGTGGCCGTTGGATCAGATTGCCTCTGTGGACAGGAATGTCTTGAGGATAGGTCTTTTTGAACTGCTTTTTGGCAACAAAAAAGAGGTACCCAACAAAGTGGCCATAAACGAGGCTATTGAGCTGGCCAAAACTTTCGGCGGCGATTCTTCCGGCAAATTCGTCAACGGGGTGCTTGGCACGGTCTATCGGGAAATGGGCGGGGAAGAAGAGGACGAAGAAAAAGAAAAAAAACCGGAAAAATTTATTGAGGAAAAGCTTGGCGGAGCGGTCGTGTACAAGAAAAACGGCGAAGACAAGGAATTCGCTCTCGTCCATGACATTTTCGGCTATTGGACGCTTTCCAAAGGAAGGATGGAGGAAGGCGAGAACGCGGCTAACGGGGCGAAAAGAGAAATAATGGAAGAGATAGGTTTGGATGTGGAAGTGGGCAAAGAATTGGGCAAAAATGAATATATGGCTTCCGATCCGGAAAAAGGCAAAATAAAAAAAAGCGTCACTTATTTTCTCGCCTTGGCCAAAAATGAAGATATAAAACTAAAACAGACGGGCGGTTTGGACGACGCTAAATGGTTTAGGATGAAAGAACTTTCCGAACTTAAAATGTATGACGACATAAGAGGCATTTTGGCGGAAGCGATAAAAGAATTGAACAAAAAATGAACTTCTCAAAATTTGAAGAAAAAATAGGTGTAAACTTTAAAGACAAAAATCTGCTCCGGCAAGCTTTCATCCACCGGTCTTATTTGAACGAGAACCCGTCTTTGGGTTTGGAACAGAACGAACGGTTGGAATTTCTGGGCGATGCTGTTTTGGAACTGGCCATAACGGAATATATGTACAAAAAATATCCCCAAAAAACGGAAGGGGAAATGACGGGGTTAAGAGCGGCGCTGGTCAATGCTATTACACTTTCCGAAGTTGCCGGCGAGCTTAATATTGGCGATTTTATGCTTCTCTCCAAAGGAGAAGCCAAGAGTATGGGCAAGGCGAGGCAATACATTTTGGCTAACGCTTTTGAGGCAGTTATCGGAGCGGTTTATCTTGAACACGGATATGAAAAAACTTTGAAATTTTTGGAAAAAAATCTTTTTGGCAAAATTAAAGAAGTAATTGAGAAAAAACTGTGGATAGACGCTAAGAGCTTGTTCCAGGAAAAAGCGCAGGAATTGGAAAACGCCACTCCGTCGTATAAAGTTTTGGCGGAATCCGGTCCCGACCACGAAAAAGTTTTTACAATGGGCGTATTTTTGGGCGATGAATTGGTGGCGGATGGCTATGGCGATTCCAAGCAAGAAGCGGAACAAGATGCCGCCCGAAAAGCCCTGAAAGCCAAAAAATGGCAGGCAGAATAATGTTCGACATTCGATGTTGAACATGGGGTTGACAGTGTTTTTTAAAGGGTTAGGCTTAAAGAAAATAAAGGTCTTTTAAAATCAACCAAAATTCCTATTTGTTTATTGGCAGTTGAGCGCCAAAAAACGATTAAATCAACAGATTAGTTCTGTGTTGATGTTTCGTTTTTTATCGCAAAATACTCCAATGGGAATTTTGTTTAATATAAGGGGGCGTTAAATTTAATTTTCATTAATTTTTTACACCCAGAAAGGGGGTGAGTGGCCATGAAGTTATTAAAGGCATTTCCTGTAAAACCAATGAGCCCTACAAAAGCAACAGCTATAAAAAATTTAATGAGCAAGATGGAGGAATTTTTTCAAGAGATTGAAAAAATAGAGAAAGAAGGATCTGGTGAAAACATGATTTCCATGTTGGAATCAGTCAAGGAAATTTTTGCGGAGAAAATCAAAGATTTCAAATCTCTTAATCTTGACGATAAGCTTTTGTTGCTGGCTCAAAATTCATTTAAATCCGGGCTTATTTGCATGAACATCCTGAAGAAAAGCTTGAAAAGAGAGATAACTCCAGAGATTCGTGATCTTCTGGAAAAAAGTGGTTTACTTTGTTTAGTTGCTTAGTTTTTAAATTGCGTATAATCGCCCCCCCCGGCGGAAAATAAAAAGGGAGTCGTTACAAAAGACTCCCTTTTCTTTTTGTAAAATCAATCTTTGATTTATAATGGATGTATGGTTTTAAAGCGTTTGGAATTATCCGGCTTCAAGTCGTTTGCCAAGACGACTGTTTTACAGTTTCCATCTGCCGTTACGGCAGTGGTAGGGCCGAATGGCTCCGGCAAATCCAATGTCGCCGAAGCGTTGCGCTGGGTTTTGGGCGAGCAATCCATGAAAAGTTTGCGCGGCAAAAAAGGCGAAGACCTTATTTTCAACGGCTCGCAGACCGCCGCCAAAATGGGGCGAGCGTCGGTTTCTTTGGTTTTTGACAATAAAAATAAAATACTGCCCGTTGATTTTGAAGAAGTGATTATCACTAGGATGGTGCACAGAAGCGGGGAAAACGAATATCTTATCAACGATTCGCCTGTTCGCCTCAAAGATATAGCGGAATTGCTCGGCAGTGTCGGACTTGGCGCGTCCAGCCATCACATCATCAGCCAAGGAGAGGCGGACAGGTTTTTGAACGCTTCAGCCAAAGAAAGGAAAGAAATGATAGAAGAGGCGCTGGGTTTGAAAATTTACCAAATAAAAAAAGCGGACGCCGAAAATAGGCTGGAGAAAACGGCGGAAAACATAAAACAAGTGGAAAGTTTGAGAAGAGAAATCCAGCACCAACTAAAGTTTCTGAAAAAAGAGGCGGAAAAAATTGAAGAGGCGGAAAAATTTAAAACCGAACTCAAAGATATTTATGCCCAATTCATTCCCCAAGAAAAGGATTATTTGAAAAAAGAATCGGACAAAATAACCGCCGAAAAAAATAAAATTGATGAAGATATTAAAACGGCGGAAAAATCAAAGGCGGTTTTTTCAGGTGATTCGCAGGCGGAAGTAATTAAAAAGTTTATAAAAGAAGTTGAAGTCAAGCTGTTTCAGGAAGAATCAGAATTAGGTAAATTGAGATTCAGTCGCAACTCTATGGAAAGGGAGCTTGGCAAGCTGGAAGGAATTATGGAGTATAAGCAATCATTATTGCCGAAATATTCGGACAAAAAAGAAGAATTGCCGCCGATTCCTTGCCAAGAAGTTTTAGAGATTATGGAAGCCGTGCGAGAATCAGCGGTTGCGGGCGCAGTCAATTCCGACATTGCGGAAGCGAGAAAAATTTTTGAAGGCATAGCTTCATCAGCTAAAGATTTTATCGCTAAAATTTCGGGGAAACAAGACAACGCCGTTGTTGGAGGAAACGATATGGGCGATTTAAAGAAAAAAAAGGACGAAATTCAGGCAATGATAAGCGCCATAGAGAAAAAAGAAAAAGAGATAACGGAAAGTATAGGCGGACTTGAATTTGAAGCGGAAGAAAACAGGCGCAAAATCGCCGAAACGGAAAAAGAAAGTTATCAAGCGGAAGCAAAGCTAAGAGAGTTAAAAGGCCACTTGACTCGGTTAAGTTTGGAAGAAGACAAAGTAAAATTGAGAACGGACGAGCTTAAAAGGGAAGAAACAGAAGCCGTCGCTTTGCTTGGCCGACAATTTATAGAGTTATTATTAATACCATCAAGGACCGTCCTTGATGGTATTTTGAGCTATCAGGAAAGGGAAAAATTCTTGAAGCAGGCGGAAAGGCTGAAAATAAGGCTGGAAGATTGCGGAGCGGTGGGCGGAGCGGTTTTAGACGAATACAATCAGGCCAAGCAAAGAGACGAAGGTTACGAAAAAGAGCTGGGCGACTTGGCGGCGGCGGAAAAATCTTTGCGGGAAATTATGGCGGAATTGGCGGATAAAATAGAAAGCGACTTTTTCGGCGGGGTGGAAAAAATAAACGAAGAATTTAGCAAGTTTTTCGTTTCCGTTTTCGGCGGAGGGAAAGCGGAATTGAAAATGATAAAAAGGGAGAAGACCATTTTCCCAAGGACGAAAAATACTTTTGAAAGAGAAGAGGATGCCATTTTCTCCCTCTCGGACACAACGGGGGAGTCGTCCGAAAATGGCATCCTCTCCTCTTTCAAGTCAGAAGAAACGGGCATTGAAATTTCCGTCAGCCATCCCAAGAAAAGAATTTCCTCTTTGGAAATGCTATCGGGAGGGGAGAGGTCGTTGGTGGCCATCTCTTTGCTTTTTGCTATGTCGCAAGTCAATCCGCCGCCGTTTCTTGTTTTGGATGAAACAGACGCCGCTTTGGACGAAGCCAATTCGCAAAAATACGCTTTGATGCTCAAAAGCTTGGGAGAAAAAACCCAGCTTATCGTCATCACCCACAATCGGGAAACGATGCGCCAAGCGGATGTTATTTACGGAATCACTATGAGCGCAGACGGTATTTCCCGTTTGCTTTCCATAAAATTTGACGACGCCAAAGAATATGCCGGACAATAAAAAAAGAAACCATTCAACTTGAATGGTTTTTGTGCGCCTTCTCTTGGTGGAAGGCGCTATTATAATATAGGGAAGAGGGTTGTTTGAGTTTTAAGTCGACTGAAATTGTACGAAAAGTCTGACATTAAAAAATCAACCCTTTCCCCTTTTAAAATTGTCCAATGTGCTAATTTAATACAAATATAGCATAGCCTTAAAATAATGCAAGCATTTTTGTGAAGTTTTACGATCTTATCATTATAAGCAGCATTTTGAAGCGTTTTTTGGCCTTAAGCGAGTGAGGCTGTCCGGCGGGCATTATTATCATTTCGCCTTTTTTAACAATATGAATCTGGCCGGAAATTTTCACTTCCGCTTCGCCGTCCAAAATATAAATGGTGGCATCATATGGCGCCGTGTGCTCGCTCAAACCTTGTCCGGCGTCAAAAGCGAAAACAGTCAGCGTGCCGGCGGGTAACTTTAAAATCTCTCGGCTAACCACCGACCCATCCTGATAATTTATCAGTTTTTCCAAATCCAAGTTCTTGGCTTTAAGTTCGTTTGTTTTATTTTCCATAATTTTTTCTTTGACAGTATCGGGTTATTAAAGATATTATATCATCAACTATGAAAAATACGCAAAACTCTCGGTCGCCGATTACCATTATCCTTTTCGGCATCACCGGAGACCTTGCTCGCCGCAAATTAATACCGGCCTTGTGGAATCTTTTCATAAGCGGAAACTTGCCCGAAATATTTTCCATTGTCGGTTTTGTGAGAAAAAAGTGGTCCGATAAGGATTTGAAAAATTATGCGGCGGATATTTTAAGCCAAAAAAATACGGAAGCGTCGCCGCAAGACAAAGAAAAGTTTGTCGGAAATTTTTTCTGCGTTTCAGGCAGTTTTGACCAAGAAGAATCTTATAAAGCGCTGTCGGACAAACTTTTGGAAATAGATAAAAATATCGGCGCGCAAAGCGAAAAACTTTTCCATCTTTCCGTTCCGCCGGAAATTTATGAAACCATTTTTGACCAAATGCGGAAAGCGGGCCTTTCAGGCGCGCCCGTTGGCGGAAAAGGTTGGACTCGCGTGCTTGTGGAGAAGCCTTTTGGAAGCGACAGGTATACGGCGGAAAAATTGAACCAAAAAATCGGAGCGATTTTCAAAGAAGACCAAGTATTCCGCATTGACCATTATATGGGCAAAGAGTCCGTGCAAAATATTCTGGCCTTTCGGTTTTCCAATTCGCTCTTGGAGCATCTTTGGAACAATCAATTCATTGAGAAAGTGAATATCCGCTTGTGGGAAAATCTTGGTATGGAAGGGCGGGGAGCCTTTTATGACAATATTGGAGCGTTGCGCGACGTGGGGCAGAATCACATATTGCAGATGCTGGCGTTTGTCGCCATGGAAGATCCGGGTATTTTTGAAGCCGAAGCGATGCGCCGGTCAAGAGCAAAGGTGTTAAGCGAACTTCATTTGATAGGAAAAAAAGAGATTGAAAAATTCGTCAAGCGCGGACAATATGAAGGTTATTTGGAAGAGTCGTCCGTAAGGCCGAACTCAAAAACCGAAACTTACTTCCGCGCGGAAGCTTATATAGAAAACAAGAGATGGAAAGGCGTCCCGTTTTATCTTGAGAGTGGAAAAGGTTTGGGAAAGTCCGCTGTGGAGATTGAAGTGGTTTTTAGAAAAAAAGATTCATTTCTTTGTCCGCCGGATGCCGGGCATATTTCTCAAAACACGATTGTTTTCCGCATCCAACCCGACGAAGGAATTGTTATTTCCTTTTGGACGAAGCATCCCGGTTTTGAAATGAAACTTGACCGAAAAACGCTTTCATTTTCGCGCGAAAAAAGCGAGAAAGTGCCTGGCGCTTACGAACGGGTAATTTTTGACTACATCGCGGGCGACCAAACGCTTTTTGCCAGCGCCGAGGAGGTGGCGGCTTCGTGGAAGTTCATCACGCCGATAATTGAAAACTGGGACGGCTTGCCTCTCCTAAAATATGAACGAGGTTGGATTCCGAAAAAATAATTTGATGCCGCCGGTCGGACTTGAACCGACACGGGATTGCTCCCACACGATTTTGAGTCGTGTGCGTCTGCCATTTCGCCACGGCGGCATTTTTAAAATACAACTACCATAATAATCCAAATCTGCCTCTTGCGTCAATAAGCCTCTGCGATATAATAAATGCATAAATTTATGACGGAAAATGATTTAGCGACATTGGGAAGCGTTTTTCTTATTGAAGTCGGCAAAATAAGGCCGAACTCTCAACAACCAAGAACCGAATTTGATTTGGAAAAGATTAAGGACTTGTCCGAGTCAATCAGGCAGTACGGCGTGCTTCAGCCATTGGTGGTCATCAGAAGAGAAACGGAAAACGAGAACGGCATCTCGGTGGAATACGAGCTTATCGCCGGAGAGAGAAGGTTGAGGGCTTCAAAATTGGCGGGCTTGAGCCAGGTGCCGGTGGTTATCAGAAAAGAAAGCGACGAGAAGACGAAACTGGAACTGGCCATAATTGAAAACTTGCAAAGAGAGGATTTAAACGCCATTGACCGAGCTATGGCGTTTGGCAAATTGGTGAACGATTTCAAACTTAAACATCACGAAGTGGCTACTCGCATCGGCAAAAGCCGGGAATATGTCAGCAACACAATAAGGCTTTTGATGTTGCCGGAAGAAATCCAAAGCGGTCTGACGAAGGGCGATATAAGCGAGGGCCATTGCCGGGCGCTTTTGGCTCTGGACGGAAGATTGGAAGAGCAGATGGCTCTTTACCGAGACATCGTCGGAAAAAAAATGAGCGTCCGGCTGGTGGAAAAAATAACCAGAAATATGGTCAATGGAATACTGGCGGTTGAAGAAAGCGTCAACGCGGAACTGAAATCAATGGAGAAAAAATTAGCCGACACTTTGGGGACGAAAGTCCAGATAGAAATGACGGGAGGGCGAGGCACTATCTCCATAAACTTTTTTTCCAACGAAGAATTGAACGCTTTCTTAAACAGAATGACGGCGGAAGCCGACAAAAAAACAAGCCTTGAGCAAGCAAGCGGCGGGGGAAGTATTGACGGGATCATAGAAAACAAAAGCGCGGGAAACGCGCCGGTCGCCAGCGAACCTGCGGCCGGAAAAAGCGATTTCAGCGGCGCCGCCACCATTGACCCAGTGGAAGAATTACTCAAAAATTTTTCTTTGTAAAAAAATGAAAACAATTTTAGTTGATGCTATAAATACTTTCGTGATTAAGGATAAAGGTATTTTTGAGACAATGCATATCCTTCTTGAACAATACCCAAACAGAAAAATAATTCTCACAAATGCCAATGATGAACAAATAGAAAAATATGGCTTAAATAAAATGCCTTATAAAGTTTTTACTTTGAAGCACAACCCTGAAAAAACAGATTCAAAATACTACGGGAAAATGTTGGAACATTTTCATTTAAATACTGACAATGCCGTGTATTTTGAACACAATGAAAATGCGGTAAAAAGCGCCCAATCTGTTGGCATAAAGACTTATCATTACGATAAAGACAAAAAAGACTTGAAATCTTTGAAAAAATTTTTAGACGATAATCTTTAGTTCCGCTTTGTGCGACACCGAATGTCCAATTTTTACTTTTCCATTGTCTATATTTGTGCCGATCGGCTCGTTTATAGACAATGCGAATGAAGCAAATAATTAAATTTCTTTTTCCGAATTATTTTCCATCGGATTTTTCCAAGAGGCGTAGTCGCATTTGGGGTATCGGGAACAGCCGTAAAAAACGCGGCCTTTTCTAGTTTTCTTCATTACGATATCGCCAATGTCTTCCGGTGAAAATTCGGCGCATTTGGGGCATTTCATCCCGATTTCCCTGGCCGGATTTTTGATCGGCTTGGCGGTTTTGCATTCAGGGAAACCGGAGCAGGCCATAAATTTTCCGAACCGACCTTGCTTGATGACCATAGGCTTGCCGCAATTCGGACAGACCTCGTCCGTTTTTTCTTCCATATTCTTTTTTTCCACCTCCGTTTCTTTTTTGAGTAGATTTTCGTGGAATGGCTCGTAAAATTCTTTTATGACTGGAACCCATTTGACTTGGCCTTCGGCGATTCTGTCCAAGTCCTCCTCCATTTTGGCGGTAAAATTTATATCCACTATTTGAGGAAAATGGGCGACCAGAATATCGTTGACCATATTTCCGGTTTCAGTGGGCGCAAATCTTCTTTGTTCGTTTTTTGCCACGTAATTTCTAGCTTGGATGGTGGCGATAGTCGGCGCATAAGTGGAAGGCCGGCCGATGCCATGCTCTTCCATCGCTTTTATCAGGCTGGCTTCGTTGTATCTGGGGGGCGGTTCGGTGAAATGTTGTTCCGGTTTCAATTCTTTCAAATTTAAAATTTCGTTTTCTGCCAATGGCGGCAAAATATTTTCCGTAAATTTGGACGGATAGATTTTGAGCCAGCCGTCAAATTTAAGGGTTGAGCCGTTCGCTCGGAAGATAAAATTATTGGCGGAGATGTCGGCGGTGGCGGAGTCAAAAATGGCCGGTTGCATTTGGCAGGCGATAAACCTTCTCCAGATCAAATCGTAAACTTTATATTGCTTGGCGTCCAAGTTGTCTTTCATTGAGTCGGATGTTCTTGAAGGCGAAGTCGGCCTTATGGCTTCGTGAGCTTCTTGCGCTCCTTTGGCTTTGTTTTTAAATTTACGGGGTTCGTCCAAGGAATAATCTTTGCCGTAATTGGAGTCAATGAAAGTTTTGGCGGCTGACAAAGAATCTTGAGAGAGATTGACCGAGTCCGTTCTCATATAAGAAATGTAACCAGCCTCGTAAAGTTGTTGAGCCAGCATCATCGTTTGCTTGGCGGAATAGCCTAACTTGTTGGACGACTCTTGTTGGAGCGAGCTGGTGGTGAAAGGCGCGCCGGGGAGTCTTCTGGCTTCTTTGGATTCCACTTCGGCCACTTTGTATTCCGCTCCGTCTAAATCTTTCAGTATCCGGTCGGATTCTTCTTTGTTTTTGATTTCCAGTTTATCCAAAACTTTTCCGTCTTTTTTGTAAAGATAGGCCGTGAAAGGATTTGAGATTTGAGATTTTAGATTTGAGATTGTCAGAAGCTCTGCTTCAACGCTCCAGTATTCTTGCGGCTGGAACGCTTGGATTTCTTTTTCCCTATCAGCAATAAGGCGGACGGCGACGGACTGGACTCTTCCCGCTGACAGTCCGCGGAAAAATTTTCTCCACAGGAAAGGGGAGAGTTCATAGCCGACAAGCCGGTCCAAAATTCTTCTGGCTTGCTGGGCGTCAACCAAATTCATTTCTATCTCCCGAGGGTGAGCTAGCGCCTCGTTGATAGCCGTTTTGGTGATTTCGTGGAAAACGATTCTCTTGGCATTTTTGATATCAAGAATATTGGCGATGTGCCAGGCGATGGCTTCTCCTTCGCGGTCCTCGTCGCTTGCCAGAATTATCTCAGTCGCTTTGGCGGCCAGTTTTTTCAACTCGTTGACTCTTTTTCTGGCTTTGACGGGAATGATATAAGAAGGCTCAAAGTTGTTGGTCGTGTCTATGCCTAATTTTGATTTGGGCAGGTCTCTCACGTGCCCGTAAGAAGATTCAATCTGATACTCATCGCCCAAAAATCCGGAGATGGTTCTGGCTTTGGTGGGGGATTCCACTATCACCAGTTTTAGTTCGTTTGTTTTTTTATTTTTGCTTTTTGTTGTTGTCATAGCTATGAGTATATTGAAACAATTTCAAATTGCAAAATTAACTCGCCATATATTTCACTACCTATAAGTTGCTATAGCATCAGATAGGTGATAGTGTGGAAGAAGCGCAACATATCCTGTTTAATATAAGCAAATGAATAAAAAGACAAGATCAATCAGAGATAAACATTCCAGAGGAGAATTGGCAAAAGATATTTTAAAAGGCCTTGCTTTAGGCGGATTAATTGTTTCGAGTTTTGCTTTGCCCAATTTGCCCCAAATATTTCATTTGTTCGGAGTTGGCAGTTCCAAAGAGCGCTTCAAAGTAAAAAGATCAATAAGCAAACTGCAAAAGAAAAAATTGGTTATAATTTATGAAAAGGATGGAATGGATGTTGTTGAAATAACCAAAGAAGGAGAGAAAAAAATATCAAAATATAAATTGGAGGAAATGAAAATTTTGAGGCCGAAAAAATGGGACGGCAAATGGAGGATTATAATTTTTGACATACCGGAGAAATTCAAAAAAGCGAGAAACGCTTTATCAAAAAAGATTTCAAACATGGAAATATATCCTTTGCAGAAAAGCGTTTTTGTTTGCCCTTTTTCCTGTCGGGATGAAATTGATTTTATCGGGGAATTTTTTAACGTAAGAAAATATATTTATTACATTGAGGCTGATAAAGTTGAAAAAGACAAAACCCTGAGAGATTTTTACAATATCTAAATCAATTTTATAAAGGTTACCTATAAATGACTATAGCATCTGCTAGGTAGTGATTTTGATTGTTGGTTGATGTGTTGTTTAATTAATAGGCTGTTACGCCCTAAAAATTTCGCCGCCGGATTGTTTGATGAGGCCGTTAATAATCATCATAGATACGACGGCGTTGGCTTTGGCGGGTGGCAAGCCGGATTTTCTGACAAGTTCGTCTTTTCCAATCGGTTCAACAAGGAGCGAGTAAATTTTTTCTTCCACGGAATCGGCGGGAAATTCAATTTTCAGATTTTCTTTTTCTCTGGGCAGGCCGAAGGCGTCTAAAATATCTTCAGCCGATGTTATCAGCGCCGCCCCCGCTTTGATCAGCCTGTTGGTGCCGGTTGAATTTTGAGAAAAAATTGAACCGGGAACGGCAAAAACGTCCCGGTTGTATTGCGTCGCCAAGTCGGCTGTTATCAGCGTCCCGCTTTTTTCCGCCGCTTCTATCACCAGCACGGCGTGGCTCATTCCGGCGATGATTCTGTTGCGGGAAGGGAAAGTATGGACGCCGGCCGGCATTCCCCAATCCAGTTCGGAGACAAGACAGCCGCCGCTTTCCACGATATCTTTGGAAAGTTTGAGGTTGGAATGAGGGTGGAGAACTTTGTCGTCCAGGCCGGAGCCAGGGATGGCGATTGTCTTTAATCCGCTTTTTAACGCCGCTTTGTGGGCGATGCCGTCTATGCCAATAGCCAGACCGCTGACGATGATTATCTGGCGATTTTTATTATTCAACCCGCCGATTATTTTTTCGCAGGCTTCTTTGCCGTATGTGGTGAATCTTCTGGCGCCGACCACCGCCAAGTAAATGGCGTCCTCCGGCGGAAGCTCGCCTTCCATATATAACAGCTCCGGCGGGTCGGAGATTTGTTTGAGCAAAGCGGGAAAATCTTTCGGCTTTAAAATTTTGCGTCGCATGTATTTTGCTTATTTTAACATATTTGATAAGATTAAAATATGCTAGACATTAAATTCATCAGAGAAAATCCGGACTTGGTCAAAGAGGCGGCTCGCAAGAAGCATATTGATTTTGACGTGGCCAAATTGCTTGAAGCCGACGATTTGCGCTTGAAGATTTTGCGGGAAGTGGAAGATATGCGAGCCAGGCAAAACGCGGCCAGCGATAACATCGCCAAGATTCAAAATTCCGAAGAGAGGCAAAAAGCGATAGCGGAGATGAAAGAGCTGAAAGAAAAACTTTTGGCCAAAGTGGAGGAATTGAGAAAGGCCAACGAAATATGGAAAGAAATGATGCTCCTTGTCCCCAACATTCCCGATGTTTCCGTGCCGGAAGGCGAGAGCGACGCGCAAAACGCGGAAATAAAAAAATGGGGCGAAATTCCGGATTTCAAGGCGAAAGGATTTGAGTCAAAGGGGCATATTGAACTTATGCAAAAATTAGGAATGGCCGATTTTGAAAGAGGGGCGAAAATTGCCGGCTTCCGGGGATATTTTCTTAAAAACGACGGCGCGCTTTTGTCTTACGCCATCTGGCAATACGGGATGGAATTTTTTATGAAGAAAGGAGGCTTTTCGCCGATGATCGTCCCGTCACTTGTTCGCAAAGAAACAATGTTTGGCACAGGTTACTTGCCCCAAGGCGAAGAAGATCTTTACAAAACGCAAGACGCCGATTATCTTGCCGGAACGGCGGAGGTTGCGACGATGGGTTATCACTCGGACGAAATTTTGGACAAAAAAGATTTGCCGAAAAAGTTTTTGTGTTTTTCTCCGTGCTTCAGAAGGGAAGCGGGAAGTCACGGCAAGGATGTAAACGGGCTTATCCGAGTCCACGAGTTTTTCAAGCTGGAACAAGTTGTTTTATGCGAGGCTGACCATCAAGAGTCGGTCAAATGGCATGAGTGGGTAAACAGAAACACGGAAGAATTTATGGAATCTCTCAACATACCTTATCGGACGGTTATAAATTGCGGAGTCGATTTAGGGCTGGGGCAGGTTAAAAAGTACGACATAGAACTTTGGGTGCCGAATGAAAATAAGTATCGGGAAATAAGCTCAGCCTCGTATTTCCACGATTTCCAAACACGAAGATTGAACATCCGCTACAAAGACGAAAACGGAAAATTGCGTTTCGCTCATTCACTCAACAGCACCGCCGTGCCCACTCCGCGCATCATCGTTTCCATAGTGGAAAACTATCAGCAAGCCGATGGTTCCATCTTGGTGCCGGAAGTTTTGAGAAAATATTTAGGGAAGGAGAGAATTTCTTAAGCTCGCTTTTATGGCTCGCAAAGATTTTTTGGCTTCATCAAGGAAATTGCGGAGAAAGAGGCTTGTTTTAAAAGCGATTGTTGTCGGCGTGATTTTTGTTGCTGTTTTTGCCGGAGTTGTCGCTTTTTTTAGAATAACTTATTTCCAAGTTGAAAAAATAGAGATAAGCGGAAACAATTTGATTGACGGCGATGATTTGACGGATGCGATAAAAGCAAAACTTGAAGGAAAGTATCTCGGTCTTTTTCCGAAAGCCAATATTTTTTTAATTCCAAAAGATAAGATTTTGGCGGAGTTGCCGGAAAATTTCAAAAGGATAAAAAAAATATCTCTTGATAAAAAATATTTCGGAGCCATCGCCGTAAAAATAGAGGAAAGAAATAACGCAGTTTTGTTTTGTGAAAAAGAAGATTGCGCTTACACCGATGAGAACGGATTTGTTTTTGAGAAATCGCCTTATTTTTCCGGCACAGTGTTTTTGAAACTGATTGATCAAAGAAATTTGGACAGCGGAGAAAACGCGAAAAAAATTGACGGTTATTTGGGAACAAATTTGATTGAAGAAAGCGAATTCAAAAAAATTTTGGAATTTGCCGGACTAATTGCCAAAATAGACGGAGGAGTTTCAGAAGTCATTTTGAAAAAGGAAAATATTTACGAGTTTTATACGCAAGAGGGTTGGAAAATTATTTTAAACGATAAAAACGAGCCCCAAAGCGCCTATCTTAATCTCATTACGGCTTTGGACTCCAACATTAAAGACAAACGCCCGAAGCTTGACTACATAGACCTCCGCCTCGGCAACAAAATTTATTTCAAATATAAGTAATATGGGTTATAATGAATTAAATAATTTATGCGACCGAATATAGAACATAAATTCAATTCACCCGAACAAGAGCTGGAGTGGTTGAGAAACAGGTATAAGGAAGAATCGTCGGAAGCCAAAAAAGGCGAGAATATGATAAGTGAGCAGGAACTGGCGGCTAAGGTTTTGTATGAACATATCCGGAAAGAGCCGGAGAAGACATTGGGCGATAATTACAAATTGTCCGCAAAAGAACAGGAAAGCTTGGTGGCCAAAATTCTAAACCTCGCTCCCGAATCTCACGATAAAAAAGTTGAAGAACTTTTGGCTGTGGCCGAAGGGAAAGGCGTTTTAAACGCAGTTTCAATCGCCCGCAATTTGAAAGACCCCCACTTGGAAGACGATTTGCACCGAGCCTTAATCCAATTTTACATAAGAGGCGACATTTCCAAACAGAAAATAAAAAAGCCTTTGTCGCGGGCGTTGGATATGGTTTTGTACGAGATAAGCTTGCCCCAGGAAAAAGAAGAAAATAAAAAGGAGAAAAATTTCAAAGAATTCATTTCCGCCATGGAGCAGTTTTACGGCGGAATGATGATTTTAGACAAAGACAAGGAAGAATATTTCGCTTTGGAAATCGGCCTGCCGGTTATCGGCGAAGAAATAGTTTTTTACGCCGCCGTTCCGAGGGCCAAAAGCTCGCTATTGGAGAAGCAGATAAGCGCTTTGTTCGCCAACGCCAGAATTGAAGAAAAAAGAGAAGATTACAATATATTCAAGCCGGGAGGAGTAAGCGCCGGCTCATTGGCGAAGTTGAAAACTTATCCGGTCTTGCCAATCAGAACCTACGACAAATTTGACGTTGACCCGATGTTGGTCATCGCCAACGCTTTTTCTAAGTTGCGGAAAATAGGCGAGGGGGCGTCTCTACAAATCGTCATCAGCGCGGCGGAAAGCTCTTACGGCAAGAAAATAAAAAAAACCGCCGAAGAAATAAGAAAAGGGAAAAAACTTTTTGAAGCGATGAAAAAAGCTAAAATCGTCGGGGCAGGGGTGTTTTCCTTCATCGGCGATTTTATATTTTCCGATTCATCCTCCAAGAAAGACGATGACGCAAAAGGGAAAGAAAAAGAAAGAAAGATGGAAACGGTAAGCGAAGATTTGGCCAAGATGATTGAAGAAAAAGCCTCCCGTCCGCTGATGTCGGCCAATTTGAGAATTCTTGTTTCCGCCGACAGCCAGGAAAAATCGGACAGCATTTTAAAGGAAATTGAAAGCGCCTTTTTGCAGTTTACCGAACCGCAAGGCAACGCTTTGAAATTCAGGAGCTTGAAGGGCAAGGAGTTGGACAATCTTTTTTATAAATTTTCTTTCCGCCTTTTTGACAAAAACGAGGCTTTCTATCTGAACACGGCCGAGATGGCCACGGTTTTTCATTTCCCTAAAGGCATTTCTTCCATCTCCCAGCTTAAGTATGTCAAAGCCAAAGACGCTCCGCCTCCGCTTAATCTGCCTCAAGAAGGAATTTTGCTGGGCAAGAATTTTTACCGCGGCGACGAGTCGCTGATTTACATGAAAGACGACGACAGGCGAAGGCACTTTTACCTTATCGGCCAGACCGGCACCGGAAAGTCCGTCTTGCTCAAAAATATGATAGTCCAGGATATGGAGCAAGGCAAAGGCGTCTGTTACATAGATCCGCATGGTTCGGATTTGGAAGATATTTTGAGCCGGATACCGAAAGACAGGGTGGAAGATTTGATTTATTTTGACCCGGCAGGAAGAGACAGGACGATGGGGCTCAATATGCTGGAATACGACCCGGATTATCCGGAGCAGAAAACTTTCATCGTCAACGAATTGCTTGGCATATTCAACAAATTGTTTGATATGAAAATCGCCGGTGGGCCGATGTTTGAGCAATATTTTAGAAATTCGGCATTGCTCGTTATGGACGACCCGGAGTCGGGCAACACGCTTCTTGAAATATCCAGAGTTATGTCCAATAAAGCGTTCAGAGACCTCAAACTTTCCCGATGCCGAAACTTGTCCGTCAAATTATTTTGGAAAGACGTGGCCGAGAAAGCCGGAGGCGAAGCGTCTTTGGCCAACATCGTGCCGTACATCACCAGCAAGTTTGATAATTTCCTCGGCAACGAAATTATGCGGCCGATAATCGCCCAAGAAAAATCGTCTTTTGATTTCAGGAAAATAATGGACGAGAAAAAAATCCTTTTGATCAATCTTTCCAAGGGCCGGTTGGGAGACATCAATTCGCACCTGCTCGGCTTGATTATCGTCGGCAAGCTTCTTATGGCCGCTCTTTCCCGCGCGGACATACCGGAAAACGAGAGAAACGATTTCTATCTGTATATAGACGAATTTCAAAATGTCACCACCGACTCCATCGCCGTCATACTTTCCGAAGCCCGCAAATACAAACTCAATCTGACCATTGCTCATCAATTCATCGGCCAGCTGGAGGAAAATATCAAGAAAGCGGTGTTTGGCAACGTCGGTTCAATGGGCGCTTTCCGAGTGGGCGCCGAAGACGGAGAATTTTTGGCCAAGCAATTTGAGCCGGTTTTTGACGCCGGCGATTTGCTCAACATAGACAATTACCGCGCCTATCTGAAACTGCTGATAGAAGGGCAGTCAACCAGGCCGTTTAGCGTCGCCACTTTGCCGTTTCAAAAAGGAGACATTAATTTCGGCAAAGAAGCGGCCTTGCTGTCGCTTATCAGATACGGCCGATTGCGTTCGCAAGTGGACGAAGAGATAAACAAAAAATTTAACGTGTAAAAAATGACCGATTTCAAAAAAAATGATTTATTTTTAGCTTTGGCGATAGGTTTCGCTTCCGCCTTGATGATTGTTTACGTCGGCCGGAATTTAAGCGAGGAGAACAAGTTTTTTGAAAAATTGATGCCTTACGCCAACTGGCTTTTCCTGATTTTCCCATTGGTTTGCGGAGGGGGGATTGTAGCCACCCATTTCGCGGCTAAAATTGCCGGCCGCACTCTTTACCAATTCGGAAAATTTTTTCTGGTCGGTGGATTTAATTTTTTGCTTGACGCCGCCATCCTTAATTTTTTCCTTTTTGCCACAAAAATAGCGGCGGGTTGGCCTCAAACCGGTTTTAAAAGCGCGTCCATATTCTGGGGTATTACCAGCAGTTATTTGTGGAACAAGTATTGGACTTTTTCGGGCGGTTCCCAAAAAAACAGAGGCAAAGAAATTTATCAGTTTTTAGCGATAAGTTTGGTCAG
>Ga0209211_10000975_pt1 | contig 56331 bp, 49 predicted proteins | sample RifGroA2_FD_183992 | JGI IMG/M metagenome (GOLD analysis project Ga0209211, IMG submission 183992) | Groundwater microbial communities from Rifle, Colorado, USA - Groundwater A2 (SPAdes) (version 2) | ecosystem: Environmental > Aquatic > Deep subsurface > Groundwater | place: Rifle, Colorado... | reverse complement strand
AAACAGCAGGTTATTCAAAGCCCGTTTTAGGGCTTGTGCAACGGCACTTTTAATATTTTCTAAATTTTCTTGCAATTCAGCTTGATTGTCAATCTTTACTAGTTCTTTCTATCATAATATATTTTAAAATATATTAGACTGATTGCCTTTCTTGATTTTTTGTACAAGATTCTTTTTTAGGGAAGATCGTAGACGGAACTTTTTTAATACCATGGGAATTATGTGATTTCTATGGTGAACGATCGTATTCTTGGGAAGATCGTTTACTGAAAACCATCGTCCAACTAAGCCGTCTTTTTTTATAGAGCAAAGATATACTAAAGAAAAGAAATGACCGCGTACTTCTTGTGGATTGTTGAAACTATCAATAAAATTTTTTTCCCCTAGTAATCCACCAATCTCCCTTTTTTCGAGCCGAGCAAAAACATCCTTATAATCCTCACTTGGACGAAATATGGAGTTTGGACAATGCCATTGACCAGGGTATGCAGTATCATTGTTCGCTCGTTGGGTCAAATACACTTCAACTTTATTGCTCTTAATATTTAAACGCAAACAAACGGCATCAATTGTCAAGGAAATCGTTACTCTTGCCAAAGCATTAAAGAGCGCGGTGCCGTAAGGCTTTTTGGTATTAATCTTTCCCAAAAACTCCAACAATTCGTTATTGCCTTGCATATATTTTAGTATTTATTTATATCAATTATGATGTTTTTTATTCCTCCCTAACCCTATCCCCAAATAATTTATTTCTGAAATATCTTTATTATGAAAAAATCCTCTGCCATCAATAAATAAATGATTTTTCATGTTGCTTTTAATAAATTCAGGAGTCAGTTTTTCAAACTCTTTCCAATTGGTCACAATTAAGCAGGCGTCTTTATTTTTAATTACTTCATGTAATGATTCTGTATGGTTAAAAGATAAATTTTTAAAGTGTGTGCCGGCGGTTTTTGGGTCAACAATTGGGTCGTAGGTAAACACATTAGCTTTTTTCGCAATAAGTTCTTTAATAATTGAAATGGCGGGGGATTCTCTTACATCATCAGTTTCAGGTTTAAAGGCCAATCCTAACACTGCAATATTTTTATTTTTTAAGTTGCCAATTTTTTGCTCGGTTAATCTTACCAGTTTCAGCGGTTGTTTTTTATTAATATCTAGTACTGCGGTTAAAAGTGCCGCATGATACTTTTTCTTTTTTGCAAAAGCCGTTAATGCCTTTACATCTTTTGGAAAACAGCTTCCACCAAATCCACATCCTGGGTTTAGGTAACTTAATATTTGAGTATTAACCCTTTTACTATTAATAATAGGATTTAGGCGCTTATCTAAAGCTACTCCTTTAAAGATTTCAAAGACATTAGCCCCTGGAATTGTTTGGGAAATGTTGGCAATTTCATTAGAAAAAGAGATTAAGGTAGCGAGCAGAGCATTATTGGTGTACTTAATCATTTCAGCATTATTAAGAGAAGTTTTTACAATGTCAGTTTTAAAATTTTTATACACTTTTTCTAAAGTATCTCCGCTCTTTTTATCAAATTCGCCAATGACTATTCTATCGGGATTCATAAAGTCATCTATAGCAACTCCTTCTCTTAAAAATTCTGGGTTCATACATACACCAAAGGTAATACCTGCTTTCTTTTTTGAATATTTTTCTAAAAGAGGCAATACTACTTTTAATGTAGTTTCTGGAGCGACGGTGCTTTTTACTACTACTAGGTGGTACTCTTTTTTACTCGCCAAAGCTTTTCCAATTTGCTCTGAAACTTTTTTAATATAAGTTAAATCAATATCATCATTTTTTTTGCTTGGAGTACCAACTGCGATAAAGGTTATTTGGCTGTTTTTTACCGCGCTATCAAGATTTGTAGTAGCCAAAAAAAGTTTTTTTGCCAACACTTTTTTTAACAGTCCGTCTAAATTTTTTTCGTGAATGGGGCTTTGGCCCTTGTTTATTTTTTCTACTTTTGCGTTATCAATATCAACACAAACAACCTTATGCCCGATTGAGGCCAAGCCAACTCCCGTTACGAGTCCCACGTACCCTGTGCCAACCACCGATATATTCATAATTCAAAGACAGTGTGAAATTTTAAAGATTATAAGTAGATTTATACCAACCCATACTTTTTTTAAGTCCAGTTTTTAAGTCTACGGTAGGCTGATAGCCTAACAGCTTTTTTATTTTATCAAGATTTGGGGCGCGACGGCGCGGATTGTCCGTCATGTAATGTTTGTCAGTACTTTCTTTATGGATGATTTCAATATTATTCCCAGAAATTTCTTTTATCATATTGGCCAATTGCAACATTGAAACTTCCGCCTGAACGTCATTTCCCACATTAAAAGCTTCTCCGTTAAAATCGGATAATAAAATTTTAAAAAGACCAGTGATGGCGTCGGAAATATAGCAAAAAGTCCTAGTATCAGTGCCATCAGAATGCATTACAATCGGCTGGTTATGTAGAGCATTATTTACAAAATCCGGAATAACCCGCTTGTCATCTAGCCGAAGCCCAGGACCATAAAAATTAAAAGGACGAGCAATTTTAACAGGCACCCCGTATTGTTGCCAAAAAGCCATGCACAATGTTTCACCTAGTCTTTTGGATTCATCATAACAGGCGCGCGGTCCCGTGAAAGACACATTTCCCCGGTAAGTTTCGGGCGTAGGAATGTTTTCCGGGTTTGGGTCGCCATAGGTTTCGCTGGTACTCATAAAAAGGAAGCTTTGAGATTTTTTATCTTTAGCCAGTTGGAGTAAGTAGCGGGTCCCCATTACATTTGCATCAATGGTTTCCAGAGGATATTGGCGGTAATAGGTAGGTGAAGCAACGGAAGCTGCGTGGACAATAAAATCTATTGGCCTATCATAAGAAAATGGCTTTGAAATATCGTGCTTGATAAATTCAAAATAGTCTTTTTTTAATAAGTGGGCAAATCTTTTCTGGTCGCCCACAATGAGATTATCTAAACAGATTACTTTACATGGTTTTAAAAATTGGTGTTCGTTTAAAAAAGAAATGACATCTAAAAAATATCCGCCAATAAACCCGCTCCCACCTGTTACTAATAGAGTTTTTCCCTCAAGTTTTAAGGCGATATCTTTTATGTCGTTTGCTATTTCTTGCACATCTTCTGATATTGTTGTATCCATAGTTTTTAAAAAATTAACTAAGCTTATTATCCCAAATTTTCCACTTAGGGTCTTTTTCCCAAAGTTCATTTAAAAATAAATAATCTTTATAGGTATCCATTCCATACCAAAATCCTTCATGTTTATATAATGCCAATTGTTTTTCTGGTATTAACCTTGATAATGCGTCTTCTATCATATCTTTTGGTTGTAGGTAATTTAAGAATTCTTTATTAAAAACCATAAAACCCCCATTTACATAATCAAAAAGCATAGGCTTTTGAGCAAATTCAGTAACAAGATTATTTTCATCAGCATTTACTAGCCCCCACTTTGATGTTGGATGAACGCCCGTGATAGTTGCTATTTTTCCATGGCTTTTATGAAACTCTAGTAATTTATTAATCTTAATATCGGCAATGCCGTCTCCGTAAGTAACCATAAATAAATCTTCAGTAATATATTTTTTAAGTTTTAAAACCCTTTCTCCATGAGGGGTATCTAAACCAGTATCAGAAAAAATAATATTAAAATCATCAGCTGGATTTTCTGGTGTTTCGTTATCAAATGTTACTACTTTTCCATCTTTTGTAGTAACCACAATATCACTAGTATAGTGTTTTTGCCTAAGAAAATGGTCTTTAATGACATTACCTCTATAACCAAGAGCTAAAACAAAATCACGATAATTATAGTGACCGTATATTTTCATGATGTGCCATAAAATAGGAGCGCCTCCTATTTCTACCATCGGTTTTGGCTTAAATTCTGTTTCTTCTTTTAGGCGAGTACCCGATCCACCGCAAAGAATAATGGTCTTAATCCGGTTAAATTGCTCTGCACCGCCTTCGGCGGATTTAACTGGATGAATTTTTGCTTGATTACTATCTGTCATATTATTTAATGGGTAAATAATATAATAAATTAGCCATAAATACAAGCTATTTTTTAGATTCTATTTTCAAGATTGATCCCCGTATAATAGCTTTCTAATCCAATGCCAATATCTAAAACTTGGTATCCTTGGTCTGCCATATCGTATATTATTGTTTTTGATAATCCAGCAGACATCAAGACAATAAAATTATTTTTTGGCAGTCCGGATTTATCAATTACATTAGTAATATCTTTTTGTATTTTTAATCTGCTTTCATAGGTGTTTTCAGGTTCACAGGTAATATAAAGATAGGTGTCAGATGATAATGGGGAAGTCATTATTTTTTCTTTATTTTCTTTATTTGTTACAATAATTACTTTTTTATTTTGTATGTACGGTAATATAAGATTTTCAAAACGGCCAGGTTTATAAAAAGCCAGCGCATCAAAGTATTTAGCGTTTTTATTAAAAATTAATTCGTAGGTGATTTTTAGTTGCCTCCATACCGGAAAACGGTTTATTTCTTTGCCCTCAGAATTTATAAAATGTGTTAATTCTTTGTTGGTATAATTAACAAATTCAGTAATACCAAGGATATACGGGGAATTATTATTATAATTTTTAATAATTTTCAAAAAATCATTTCTTATAGCATCACTGTATACTTGGTAACTTACACGACAAAAATGTACTAAACCTATTTCTCCATCTCCTACTCTGATTATAGACTTGCCTATATTAATTAAATCGATTATCTCTTTGTCATTATAAAATTGACATTTATTGCGGTAGTTATTTTGAAAGTATCTATATATAAACAAAAAGAGATACTTGGTGTCGTAAAATAAGTATCTTTTAATGGCACCATATACCCAAATAATTTTTTTAATCATGAAATAATAGACTTGTCGCTAAATAAGGTTTTACTGCAAACTGCATATTTTGACCACAAATTTGCAATAATTTTTCAGCTTATGACAAGCATAAACTTCAAAATTCTATCAAATTTCTGGTTCAAAATCTTCCTTGACCCGCAGGGCATCCTGAAGGCTGATTTTCGTAAAAAACCTTATTTAGCGACAAGTCTAATTGATCTTTTTAGATATAAATTATATAAAGATATAATTAATCGCTCGGAAAGAATGCAAAAATGCGTTTTTTCATTCTTTTCTCGCTTATAATTATAGTATAATATAATAAATTAAGGCTAATCACAAGTTATTTTAATGATAAAAAAAGAGAAAGTTACTATTACTTTTTTTCTTCCTTCGCTTGAATGTGGTGGTACAGAAAGAAATACCGTTAACCTTCTTAAGAATTTAAATAAAGAAAACTACGCGCTATCGCTTCTTTTAGCAGAAAAAAAAGGAGATTTTATCAAAGATGTACCCAAAGAAATTCCTATAGTCAGTTTTAATGCCCACTCTCTTTTTAAAATATTTTTACATTTAATTGCATATTTTAAAGAAGAAAAAGCAGATATTTTTGTTTCTGCTTTTCCTCGTTTTAATGCGATAGTGTTGCTTGCTAAAAAATTTTCTGGCACTAAAACTAAAATTATTATCACCGAACACCTTAGTTTTTCTTTGCTTTCTAAAACTGCAAAAACTGTTAGCCATCGCTTTATTGCCCGCTTTTTATTTCCCTCTTTTATAAAACTTTTTTATCCAAATGCAGATGCTATTATATGTGTTTCCAAGGGAATTGCACAAGAGATTTCTTCTATGGCAGGTCATTTAGAAAAAATCAAGGTAATTTATAATCCGGTTGCTGATCATACTATTTTAGAAAAGGCGAAAGCGGAAGTTAGTCACACATGGTTTCATAGCACAGAAATTCCAGTTATTTTGATGGTAGGAAGATTATCAAAAACCAAAGATCAGCCTACCCTTTTTAGAGCATTAAGCATTATCCTTAAAAAACAGCCGGCTCACCTTGTAATTGTGGGAGATGGTACAGAAAAGTTAAAATTAATAAATCTTGCCACCCAGCTAAATCTTACTGAAAATATCGCTTTTTTAGGCTTTCAAGATAATCCTTATAAATATATGAAGAGAGCCTCGGTGTTTGTGTTATCTAGTTTACAAGAAGGATTTGGAAATGTAATTGTTGAGGCAATGGCGTGCGGCACTCCGGTGGTGGCAACTAACTGCGCTTCTGGACCAAGCGAAATTATTCAGGACAGAATTAATGGTTTATTAGTTGCGCCACAAAATGAAGAAGCCCTAGCATCTCTAATTATAAAAGTTTTAAATAATCCTTCTTTGGCAAAAACACTTTCAATTGAAGGAAAAAAAAGATCAGAATTTTTTTCTATTAAAAAAAGTGTAGAAGAATATGAGAAAATTTTTCAAACAATAAGTCTCACAATAAAATGATGCACCTTTTTAAAAATTTTATTAATACAATAACCACACAAGAAAAAAAACCCATTATTTATTCTGTGTTATTTTTAGCAATTTCATTTTGTATAGTAGGTTTTTTTAATAAAACTTTGGCGGTTGGCCTTCTGCTTCTTTTATTTTTAACTGTTGCAACGCTTTTTATTATATTTAAAACTATAGGGTATGATAAAAATACATACATAATTTTTTTGATAGCCTTATTGGTTCATTTTGGAGCTGTGTTGTTTATTTATTATGGCCATTTTAAACCATTTGGCGGAGGCGCGGATTTTGAAGGATATAATCAAATAGGAATAGAGATAGCTCATAGATTTGGCAATGGAAATTTTTCGTTGGAGGGGCTTTATACTGATCACTTTTTCCCAATTTTAATTGGAATTTTATATTTATTAACGCTCCCAAGTATGATTGTGGGCCAGCTTTTTGTAGTTTGGCTTGCGGCAATTTCTATTTTATTAGTATATTTAATAGCTCAAGAATTAGGGGCAACAAAAAAAGCAGCTTTTTTAGCAAGTTTAATTGTGATTGTGTATCCAAGCTACCTATATTTTGGCAGTATTTTATTGAAAGATACGGTAGTGACACCACTCGCCTTGGCAGGCTTATTACTTACTATAAAAATGGCTAAGAAATTTTCTTGGATAAAATTTTTAGTTTTTTTTATTATTTTAACCAGTCTCATTAATCTTCGTTTTTATGTTGGCTATGCTCTTATGTTTAGTTTTATCTTTTCTTGGCCATTATTATCTGCATTCAGCCCTAAGAAAAAAATAATATATTGGCTGATAATGGTGGTTTTGTTAGGTTTTTCTCCCCAATTCGTAGATAATGGTTATTATGCTTCTTCGAGCTTTAAAAAATTTCTTACTCCTAAAAATATTACCTATTACCGAGAAATTTTATATAGCAACAGTCCCGAATCGCCATTAAATACTAAACCCAGTGAGCCTCAAGTAGTTGCTTCTTTGCCAGTTGATCAAAAACCAATCATTGCTGAACCGACCGTTACTCAACCTAGTCAACCAGTCAATCCTAAACCTGTTATACCGGTTGCCCCTCAGCCGACTACTTCCGAGCCAACTATTGCTCAACCTAATACTTCTCAACCAAATCAGTCTTCTAGTGAAGAATTTGGGGGAAGCGCTTCAACTTTTTTCTTAGAAACTGGATTTACTAAGGGAGCTTTAGTGTTTTTAAAAAATTCTTCACAATCTTTTATTTATAGTTTACTGGGCCCGTTTCCATGGCAATTTCAATATAAAAGACAGATGGTGGGTTTGGTAGAAACCATTCCATGGTATATATTAATATTAGCTTCTTTTTATAGTTGCGCGAGGTTTATCCGAAAAAATGGGGTTTTAAGGTTTTTGAAATTATATAAGTTTAGTTTGCCATTGCTTTTGTTTAGCGTACTTGTATTAGGTGCGCTGTCATTATTTATAAACAACTATGGCATTATTGCCAGAATTCGTGTACCAGTTTTTATTTGTCTTGCGTTAACAATGTGTGTAGTATTTGATACTGGTCTAGAAAATTATTACCTTGAATTGCGAAATGCTTTCAGGAGATTTTCTTTAAATTCCAGAACGAAAATTTGATAGAATTCTAAAATGTAGTGAACTACATTTTAGAATTATTGCGAATTTGCAGTTGGAATTTAAAGAAAAGACCTGAAAATTGCCTTTTAATGGGGCATTTCATAATTCAAGGTAATTACAAAAAAATATATGCAAAAATATTTAATAATTGGGGGCGCTGGATTCATAGGCTCCCATTTGTCAGAAGAGCTTTTAGGGCAGGGCAATAAAATAGTTATTATAGACAATGCTTCTATTAAAATAACTAGCCCTAAAATTAAAAGTTACAAAATAAGTATTGATGATCGCAAAAAAGTTTTTGGTATTTTCAAAAAAGAAAAACCTGATTTTGTGTTTCATTTAGCCGGTGCAATTAATTTAAGAAGACCAATTGAAGACCCGCTTTTTATAAAAGATATAGATTTTTTATCAAGAACGGCCATTATTTTAGAAGCCTGCAAAGAAAATAATGTAAAAAAAATAGTGTTTGTTTCAAGTGGTGGGGCAATTTATGAAAATGCTAAAATAATTCCCACTAAAGAAGATTATTTTGCCAGCCCAAATTCTTTGTATGGCTCAGCAAGCTTAATGATAGAAAAATATATAGCTTTGTATTGTAATAATCACGCAATGCACTTTACAATACCTCGGGTAAGTAATGTGTATGGACCCCGCCAATGGCAAAGCGGTTTTATTCCAGCAACTATTACAAAACTTTTAAAAAAAGAAAGCCCTGTTATTTTTGGCACAGGAAACCAAACTAGAGATTTTATTTATATTAGTGATTTGGTTGAAGCACTAATTATTTTGGTAAAAAAAGGTAAAAACGAAATTTATAATGTGGGAAGTGGTAAAGAGATAAGTTTAAAAAAAGCATTTGCCGAAATAAAATCTTTGTCTGATTCAAATATTAGCGCAACATATAAAAATGCGAAAATTTCAGAAACGCAAAGAAGTGTAATGAATATTAAAAAAATACAAAAAGAATTTAATTGGAGTCCCAAAACAAATTTTACTCAAGGGTTATTAAAAACTATCGAATGGCATAAAGACCTCAGGAAAAATGGATAATCATAAAAACAAAATTTGTTTTGTGGTGGCGGCTGATATTACGCTGAAATTTTTATTACTTTCTGAATTAAAGTTTTTTAAAAATAAAGGATACTCTGTTTTTGTGGTATGCTCTCCTGGAAAATGGCTCAAAAGTATTAGAAGCGAAGGAATAGAGGTAAAAGAAATTACAATTAAAAGAAAAATATTTACCCCAATTTCAGATGTAGTTTCTTTATGTCAATTATTTTTTTATTTTAAAAAAGAAAAATTTGATATTGTCCTTACTTTTACGCCAAAACCGGGATTGTTAGGCCAATTAGCAGCTCGCCTAGCAGGGGTGCCAATTGTGGTAAATACTATTTTTGGATATTATTTTCATGAAAATACTCCATATATAAAAAGAAATTTTTTTATTTTCATTGAAAAAATAGCCGCTTGGTGCTCAAGTTTTATCTTTTTTAGGAATCAAGAAGATTTTATAACTGCAAAAAAAGAAAAAATTATTAAAGATAGTGTGGCACAATACATAGGAGATGGAATTGATATTGAAAAATTTGATAGCACAAGATTTTCAAAAGAATTTATCCAAGAAAAAAAAGAAAAATTAGGAATTAAACCAGAACAAGGCGTAATTGGTATTGTGGCTAGGCTCGTAAAAGAAAAAGGGTATTTAGAGTTATTTGAAGCATTTAAAATAGTGCTTTTAAAATTTCCTAATACTTTGTTGTTAGTTGTGGGCCCTTCTGATTTGCAAAAAAAAGACAGTCTTAATCCAAATATGGTGAAAAATTTTGGAATAGAAAAAAATGTCATATTTTTAGGAGAAAGAACCGATGTTGACGAATTGTATGCGGTAATGGATATATTTGTTTTGCCATCATACCGCGAAGGATTTCCTCATAGTGTTATGGAGGCCTCGGCAATGGCTAAGCCCATTATTACAACCGATGTGCGTGGATGCCGTAATGCAATTGAACCAAATATAACCGGTATTTTAGTACCACCTAAGAATGCCCAAGTTTTGGCTAGTGCTATCACAACTCTTTTATCGGATTTAAAAAAAGCAAAAATGATGGGCCTTTCTGGCAGAAAAAAAGCTGAAAAAGAATTTGATAAGAATATTCTTTTAGAAAAAATGGAAACAAAAGTGCAAGAGTTAATTAATAAAAAATGATTTTTTGTTTAGCAGAAAAAAATGATGCACTACAATTAGCCCAAGTCCATAAAACTGAAATAAGTGGAGGATTTTTAAGTTCGTTGCATATTAATTTTTTAAAAATATTTTATCTTGCTCTCATAGAATCAAAATATAGTTTTTGCGTGGTTGCCAAAGAAAATAACAAAGTAATAGGCTTTATTTCAGGAGTTTCTGATATGAATAAGTTTTATAAGTATTTTCTTTCGCATTATTTTTTTCAGTCATTTGTGATATTATTGCCTAAAATTTTTTCTTCTTTTAAAAAAATATTAGAATCCTTCTTATATCCTAAAAAAGAACAATCTTTGCCTAAGGCAGAATTATTAACTATTGCCATAATCAAAAAATTCCAAGGGCAGGGCTTGGGAAAATTGTTATTAGATGTATTTTTAGATCAAATGAAACAAAGAAATATTACAGTATTTAAAGTTGTGGTTGGTGAAGAATTAATAAACGCCATAAAGTTTTACGAAAAAAATAATTTTACTTTTTTAAAAAATATTAGCATTCATACCAACGCCCCTTCGAGGGTATATTGTTATGAAATAAAAAAATGATAATAAGTATATTTTATTTTTTAGCACCTTTTTTTGTAGGCATTATTGCTATTTTTCTTTTATTAAAATTCTCTGAAAAAACCAATTTTTTGGTTGATGTTCCAGAAGGCGATGTATTAAAAATCCATAAAAAAAGCATCCCGCTTATAGGTGGGCTAGGGATGGCACTTGCCATATTGCTTGGGTTTTTGTTTATTACAACAAAAGAGATTGTCCCTCAACTTATTGCAATCATCTTAGGATTTTTAATTATTTTTTGCGTGATGTTGTGGGATGATTTAAAATGGAAGCATATTTCTACCATAAAACCATTTTTAAAATTTCCAATTTTGTTATTATCCGCATTAATTCCAGCCATTATTCTTTCATTTTCAGGTATTATTTTTAATTTCGTCCCTCTATATATTGTTGCCATATTATTGGGTTTTATATATATTTTTACCGTAATAAATTCAATAAACTATCAAGATGGTATGGATGGTTTAGCTGGTGGTCAAGTATTTATTTCTTTATTAGGTTTTGTAATGCTTAGCTTAATAACTGGCAATAGTTTTGTTTTATTGGTTGCACTAGTTTGCTTGGGAGCTGTAGCATCTTTTTTATGTTTTAATTTTCCTCCAGCCAAAGTTTTTATGGGTGATTCTGGCGCCTATTCGTTGGGTTTTTTGTTATCGGTTTTTGCGATGCTTTTTTCTCGGCCCTATGAAATTTATAGTGTGTTGGGCCCAATTTTTATTATTGGTTTGCCAATATTTGACGGAGTTTTTACCAATATAAGGAGAATAGCAAATGGTAAATCTATATTTTTAGGCGACAGGTCTCATTTTTACGATAAGCTTTTGCAAAAGGGATTTTCTACCAAAAAAACCCTTGCGATTTGTTACGGTATTCAAGTATTACTAGTTATTGTGGGAATTGCTATCTATTCATATACATAAAAAATATTAAAATATATGTTAGAAAGAAATATAAATCCTGACGATAAGTTAAAAGAACTTTCTTTATATAGTCCAGGAGAAATTGAACATCAGGTACAACCTGAAGGCGGGAGAGATTTGTCGTTATATGAACAACATCTTTTATTTAACAGGCAAGAATTAGAAGGTAAAACGGTTTTAGATTTAGGAGCAGGCCCAGAGGCAAAATTTGCCAAACAATTAAAAGAGTCGGGAATAAAAGCAGATGTTGTTTCGCTAAGTCCAGATTTTACAAAAGAAAGATACAGGAAAAAAGTGAAAGAATCTTTTCCTGAAGGTAAATTTGTGGCTGCCACCGGACAGGCACTGCCATTTGCAGACGAATCTTTTGACAGAATTTTTGCGTTTCATTTAGTTGAACATATATCCCAAAAAATGTTTTTGCGATGCATACTTGAGATAGCAAGAGTATTAAAGAAGGGGGGTAAAGCAACACTGGGTACAATGCCAGATGTTGATGATCCTGACAGTATTGCCTTAGGGAATAGTAAAGAGACGATGGAAAAATTAAAAATTTATGGCGTAAAAGTTATTCAAGAGAGTATTCCCAAAAAGAAATTGTTAATTAAGAGTATGAAAGTATATCACGATGAAGACGATCATTATGGTCAAAGAATTTACAATGTTACTTGTCATAATATTGTATTAATTAAAAATGATAATAAATAAACAATAAAAATATGTCAGAAAGAAATCAAAAGTACCATTTTGATAATCGAGAAGAGCCTTATCATTATATTCAACGCACGATTGATAGTTCGTGGCCACCAGAAGGCAGGGATTTATCAACTTACGAGAGAGAGCTTTTATTTGATAAACGGGAATTGGAAGGAAAAGTTGTTTTAGATTTGGGGGCAGGGTTGGAAGCAAAGTTTGCTAAGCAACTAAAAGAGGCAGGGATAAAGGCAGAGGTTATTTCTCTAAGTCCAGATTTCATAGAAGAAAAATATAGAACAAAATCAAAAGAATCTTTTCCTGAAGGGAAATTTGTGGCTGCTATTGGCCAGGCACTACCATTTAAAGACGAATCTTTTGACATGATTTTTGCATTTTATTTGATTCAACACTTAACCCCAGGTAATTTTTTAAGGTGTGCTTATGAAATGGCGAGAGTATTAAAAAAGGGAGGCAGGGCAGTAATAGGTCCATTAATTGATAATCATGATGATGATGATGATCTATTAAGGGGTAATCCTGCTTATCCGTATGCTCTTTTTTTGAGCGGTGACAAAAAAGCGATGAAAAAATTAAAAGGTTATGGTGTAAAGGTTATTCAAAAAAGTATTCCCGAAGAGAATTTCCGAGGGGGGGGTCACAATATTGTATTCATTAAAGATGATGAAAAAATAAACAATAAAAATGTGGCAGAAAAAGAATCAAAAGGTCATTTTTTTGAAAACCATGGAATCCGTATGGATAGCCCATCGGATCAGGGAATAGATCTAGAAAAAGAAGATTTAAAAGATGAAATACTAGATGAAATGAGGGAATTTCATAAGAGGGGTATAGAAGTTCCTATGGTAGAGAGAGACTGGGATTTAGTTTGGGTATTATCAGGTCCACCCATTGACATTGCAGAGGAATTTAAAGAAGCAAAAGAAGTTGGTCAAGTAATATTTGCATTAGAAGATAAAATTGCAAAAGAAGATATAAAAAGAAAAATAAATGAAAGCAATACTAGGCTCGCAACAGGAATCAAAGTTGCCAAAGAAGTTACCGCTAAGCGTTTGGGTAAAAAGATTGAAGAGCTTACTTTAGAAGATATTTTAAATTTTGGTCCTGATATTTATTGGAATGGCACTGATTGGTCAAATGATAATTTCCGACAGAGAATTGATGAAGGGTGGGTAGAAAAAAGGTATCATTTTCCAAGAAAAAAAATTGTCATATCAGGTAAGTTGGGCATAGAACACACTGGCCACCAGTTTGAAAAATTTCCAAAATAATCAATTGATGAAAATAGAAAGATAATTTTAATAACTGATATTTATCATCTGCCAAGGACAAAGCGGTATGATCCAAAATCTAATAGAGAATTGGCAAGAAACATGACCGAAGGGAAAATAATTCTTTATCCATCTGGACCAAAAATACCTTATGATAAAGCCAAGGGGGAAATAAATAAAATTCCAGATTATATTGATAAGGGAATTTTACCGCCAGAAAAAAAATAATTAATATTTTTGGACAAGACTTTATTGTTTCAAAAAATGCTATTGAAGTATTAGAATACGAGTCTTTTGGTTTTTTAAAATAAAAATATATTTACACATTATTATGAATGAAAAAGCAGAAAGAATTGATTCAATTCAATTTAAAGAAACAGAAGAATTTAAAGCTAAAAAAAGGCATTTTTTTATTGGGTTGGGACGGGATGTTTACGAAGTATTAAAGTTACACAAAGCACATGGTCTATGGGAAAGAAAACCCTCGAGTTCAGTAAAGGCAAACAAAAAAGATTGGGGCAATGTATCTGATCATTGTTTGGTTGAAGTGGCTCGAGCTGAAGTTTTTGGAGAAAAATTAAACCTATCGGAAGAGACAGTAAGAGATTTAAAATCAGCTGCTGCCTTGCATGATTTTTATAAAAGAAATGATATTGAAGCAATGCAAGAAGCTTTAAAATTAAAAGGCGTTACAGAGTCCGTTCTTGAAAATCAGGCAAGAAAAGAATTAGAAGTGATGCGAGACAATAAAGTTAGTGAAGATATTATTTACATTAAAGAAGGAGTGGGCGGAGAAAAATGGGTTCAGGAATTAATCCTTAAAATTCTTGGTAAGCAAGGTCCACTTTCCCAAAAAGATATTGCATGTTTAGTATTGCATTATATAGATGACTATACCCGGGATGTTAATTGGGCTTTGTTAGCAGAGGTTACTCCTGGTGGCAAAAAAATTAATGAACTTGATAGAAGAATTGATAAAAATGAGGCAAATCCAAATTATAAAAGGTTTAACGAGGAGGGGGTAGGTTGGTTTCAAGAAAGTGAAACACCTTTTCAGCTTCAACGTCGCATAGGACATTTAGTGGAAAGTAAAATAGCAGAAATAATCAAAGAGAGATCCGGTCAAGAAATAGACCCGCTGGATTTACCAGAATTTATTGATAATGAAATTCGGAAAAAAATAGAATCCATTTAATAGATATGCCGCTCAAAGATTTTTTTCTATTACAATATAAATATTTTAATTGCTATTTATATTGCTATTTATTTAGAAAAATCAATCTTTTCATACCCAAACCAACTTGCATAGATTTTATATGGCTCTGAAAGTAAGTAATTTGAAAAACAGAGACTCCTGAAACTTATTTTTCGGGTTTTTTAATTGATTTAACTTAAAAATCTGATAGTATTTAGATAATATACTATTTATATTTTATGTATAAAATTACCCTTTCAAAGCAAGATATCACCCAATTAGAAATTAATGCAGTTGTAAAAGTGTTACAAAGCCCAAAATTGGCATTAGGTCCCAAACTAAAAGAATTTGAAAATTTGGTGGCATTTTTTGTTGGCGTAAAATATGCCGTTGCGGTAAATTCAGGAACTAGTGCATTACATTTAATTATAAAAGCTTTAGGAATTAATAAAGGAGATGAAGTTATTACTACGCCTTTTTCTTTTGTTGCCTCTTCAAATTGCATATTGTATGAAGGGGCAACGCCGGTATTTGTAGATATTAATAAAGATAATTTAAATATTGATGTTACAAAAATTGAAAAAAAAATAACTAAAAAAACAAAAGCAATTTTAGCGGTTGATGTATTTAGCCATCCCGCCGACTGGGATAAATTAAAAAAAATTGCTAAAAAACATAAATTATTTTTAATTGAAGATTCAGCCGAAGCACTGGGTTCAGAGTATAAGGGTAAGAAATGCGGGAGCTTTGGCGATGCTTCAGTATTTGCTTTTTATCCTAATAAGCAAATTACTACAGGCGAAGGAGGCATGGTAGTAACAAATAATAAAAATATTGCACAATTGTGCCAAAGTATGGCTAATCAAGGAAGAGCGGTAAAAAATGGAAAGTGGTTAGAACATGTAAGATTGGGTTATAATTATCGCCTTTCTGAAGTAAGTTGTGCTTTGGGGATTGTACAGATGCAAAGAATACAAGAAATTTTGAAAAAAAGGAAGAAAGTGGCTGGATGGTATAACGAAAAATTAAATGGGATAGAGGCCCTAGAGATTCCGTATGTTTCCAAAGAAAGTCAATTAAGCTGGTTTGTATATGTGGTAAAATTATCAGATCAATTTTCTAGCAAAAAAAGAGATTTAATTATAAAAAAAATGTCAGAAAGGGGAATTCAATGTAGTAATTATTTTCAATCAATTCATCTGCAGCCATTTTATAAAAATAGTTTTGGATATAAAAAGGGCGATTATCCCGTTGCAGAAAATATTAGCCAAAGAACTTTAGCGTTGCCATTTTTCAACAATCTAACCCAAAAAGAAATTGATTTTGTAGTGAAAAATTTAAAAGAAGTTATTAGCCATTTTACTTAATAATTTTCGTGACGAAAATTATAAATTTTGAAGCTGAAAATTTTAAAAAACAACAAGTCTTATCATTGAAATTGATAAGACGCGAAGTTTTTGGAAATTTTCAGCCAAAAGGTTTAATTTGCAGTAGAATAATTATTATGTAAGATGGCTATAAAAATGAGTTTATTTAAAAAAACCGCAATAAAAAGGACAATCTTTTTTATCATTTGTGATATTTTTTTTATTGCGCTTTCAATATACCTAGCCTTTCTCCTGCGATTTGATTTGAATATACCTAAACAATACGACCCCTTTGTTATTAGGGTAATTATATTAGCGATTATTTTTATAATTCCAGTATTTTATTTCCAAAAACTTTATTCTTTTTCTTGGTCGTATGTGGGGGCCAATGAAGTTGTTTCTATTTTTCTGGCCACTACGATTTCTTTTATATTTTTAAGTATAGCTATTTTTTTATCAAGTTATTTTCCTCGTTTTTTAAATTTTCCCCGATCCACTATTTTTGTAAGCTATATTCTGGTATTGATTTTTTGCGGTGGAATAAGATTTTCCAAAAGAGTATATTTTCAAATTCACGGATTACATAGTTTTGCTGGAAAAGAAAGAACGCTGATTGTGGGGGCTGGTGATGCAGGAGAGCAAATTGCAAGAAATATTTTATCTTCAAAAACAAATACTTATTTTCCCGTTGGTTTTGTTGATGATAACCCAATGAAAAAGGGGGTAAAAATACACGGACTCAAAGTGTTAGGCAATATTTTTGATATTCCTAAAGTTGTAAAAGACAATAATATTGAGCAATTAATTATTGCGATTCCCTCTGCTGATAATAAAACAATTAAAGAAGCGGTGGAATTGGGAAGAAAAGCCGGCTTATATAAAATTAAAATTGCCCCAATGTTATCTGAAATTATACGGGGGGAAGTTTCTATTAAAAATTTAAAAGATGTTGATGTGGAGGATTTATTAGGAAGAAATGCAATTGAATTAGATAAAAAAGAAATAGAACAATTTATAAAAGATAAAATAGTGCTAATTACTGGTGCGGCCGGATCTATTGGTTCGGAATTATCAAGGCAAGTATCAAAATTTAAGCCATCTTCATTGATTATTTTAGATCAGGATGAAACGGGCATATTTAATGTGGCAAATGAATTAAAAGATAAATTTCCAAATGTAAAAGTTAATTCTTTAGTGGTTGATATAAAAGATGAAGAAAAAATAAATGCCATTTTTAAAGAATTAAAACCTGCAATTGTTTTTCACGCTGCAGCTTACAAACATGTTCCATTAATGGAAGACCAGCCCGACGAAGCGGTGAAAAATAATATTTTTGGAACCGAAGTTTTAGTTAAGGCAAGCATATTATATAATGTAGAAAAATTTATTTTTATTTCAACTGATAAAGCGGTAAATCCTACTTCTGTGATGGGGGCTACTAAAAGAGTATGCGAAATGATTTGCCAAGCATATAACCAAAAACCCTTCGGCGCGACTGGAGGCAAGCACACAAAATTCATATCAGTGAGATTTGGCAATGTGTTAAACAGTCGTGGTAGTGTGATTCCTTTATTTAAAGAGCATATTAGAAAAGGTGGGCCAGTGCAGGTTACTCATCCTGAAATGAAAAGGTATTTTATGCTTATCCATGAAGCATGTCTTTTGGTAATGCAAGCGGGGGCAATAGGAAATGGTGGAGAGGTTTTTGTATTAGATATGGGAAAACCTATAAAAATTTTAGATTTAGCAAGGGAAATGATAAGATTATCGGGATTTAAGCCAGACCAAGATATTGCCATTGTTTTTACAGGATTAAGACCTGGTGAAAAATTATTTGAAGAAATGTTAACTGCTGAAGAGGGGACGATGGTAACGCACCATAAAAAAATCTTTGTCGCAAAGTTATCGGATATTAGTTTTGTGGATATGCAAAAAAATATTGAAAAATTGCAAAATATCATATACAAAGGATCTAAGACTGAAATTATTGATAACTTAAAAAGCATTACCCCGTATTATAAGTAACTTTCAGATTTGTAATTTAAAGTAAATAAAACTAAGGATTTTATGTACAGCAAAAAAGCATTTACATTTTTTTTCACTACCATTCTTTTTGCAGGCTTACTTTATGGATTTGGTGCAAAAGCAGTAGCTGTTGGAGATTTTGTAAATTTTCAAGTAGATGAAGAATTTGAAAAAGATGCAAATTCTCAAGTTCAGGCAGTTTTGATAAAAACTTCGCCTAATCTTTATTTTTATATTGAAAAAAAATGGTGGGATGCCCAGGTTTTAGCCAAACAAGACGAAATTCTTACTAATTTAAATAGCTTATCACTAGAGTTTGATAATAATATTTATCCAACTTTAACCTCGGTTTTTGGCACTGAATGGAAGCCGGGAGTTGATGGAGACAATAAAATCACTATTTTATTGCACTCTATGAAAGAGGGTATTGGGGGTTATTTTCGTTCAACAGATGAGTATTTGAAACTTCAAGTACCAAACTCAAACGAAAAAGAAATGATTTATTTGCCAATCAGCCAAATTGAAAATAACTATAAATTGAAGATTTTTTTGGCTCATGAATTTGTCCACCTTATTACCTTTAATCAAAAAGACAGAATTTTGGGTGTTTCAGAGGAAGTTTGGCTTAATGAAGCAAGGGCTGAATATGCCATAACTGTTTTAGGTTATAATAATTCTTACATTGGAAGCAATCTGCAGCTTAGGGTTAAAGATTTCTTAGAAAAGCCTTCCGATTCTGTTGTTGAATGGCAAAATGGAAAATATGATTATGCGGTTATTAATCTATTTATGAATTATCTGGTAGATCACTATGGTATTAATATATTGCAGGATTCCTTAAAATCAAAATTAGTTGGAATTCCTAGTATAAATGAAGTGTTGCAAAAAAACGGCTATCAAGAAGATTTTGCTCAAATTTTTACCGAATGGACAATAACTTTAATAGTCAATGATTGTCAGATAAATTTAAAATACTGTTATTTAAATAACAGTTTAGATAATTTAAAAATTAATCCAACTCTTATTTTCTTGCCAATAAGTGGTGATAGTTCACTATCGGTTACTAATGTCACAAAAAATTGGTCGGGTAATTGGCAAAAAATCATCGGTGGAAGTGGAGATTTAAAATTAAAATTTTCAAGTTTATTAGGACTTGATTTTAAGGTTCCTTATATTATTTTTGATAAAAGTAATAATTATACAATCAATTTTTTAAATCTTGATAAAAATCAAGAAGGCGAAATTAATATTGAAGATTTCGGTAGCAAGTATAATTCCTTGATTATTATTCCTTCGTTGCAAACAAAAATTTCTAAATTCAATGGTTTTGAATCAACTTATCCTTATACTTTTATTGTTTCAATAACTGGGGCTGTACAAGATTCAGACCAAGCATTGATACAAAGCCTGTTAGATCAAATCGATTCCCTTAAAAAGCAAATTGCGGCAATACTCGCATCAAACGGTACCTCAAGAAATGATGATATTTCATGCACTGCATTAAATAATAATCTTTATTTTGGAATTTCAAATAGTAGCGCGGTTACTTGTTTGCAGCAATTTTTAAAAACCCAAGGCCAAGATATTTATCCCGAAGGACTTGTAACGGGTGTTTTTGGCAACTTAACCAAATCAGCAGTAATTCGTTTTCAAGAAAAATATTATGTTCAAATTTTAATTCCTCTCGGTTTGACCAAGGGCACAGGTTTTGTTGGGTCTTCTACGCGCCTTAGAATTAATCAACTGAATTCTTGTAAAATCAATGAAGAATGTTTTTAGAATTTTAAAAAAAGAATTTCCCAACATCCAGAATAATGTTTTAATGAAAAATCATACAACTTTCAAAATAGGCGGTCCTGCCGAATATTTTTTAATAGTACGCAAAAGAGAAGATTTGATGAAGGCGATAAAAGTCGCCAAGAAATTAACCATACCTGTTTTTATTCTTGGCGGAGGCAGTAATCTTTTAGTTTCTGATAAAGGATTTTCGGGTTTGGTAATAAAAATTGAACTTGATAATTTAGTTTTAAAGAAAAAAAACACTATTATTTCAGATGCGGGAGTTACAATGCAAAATTTAGTGAATATGTCTTTAAAAAATAGTTTAGTCGCTTTGGAATGGGCAGGAGGCTTGCCAGGAACCGTGGGGGGCGCAGTAAGGGGGAATGCGGGTGCTTTTGGCGGAGAAGTGAAAGATTCAATTTTGAGTGTTGAAGCTTTAGATAAAAATTTACAATTAAGAAAATTATCTAATACGCAATGCCAATTTTCATATAGATCTTCCATATTTAAAAAGAAAAATTGGACTATTGTATCTGTAGTAATAAAATGCAAAAAGGGGGATAAAAAAACCCTGCAAGAAATTGCCAATTCTCATATTAAGTATCGAAAAGAAAAGCATCCTTTAGAATATCCTAATGCAGGAAGTGTATTTAAAAATGTAGATTTTAAAAAAATCCCTTTACGCCTCCAAAATCTTTTTTTGGATAAAGTGAAAAAAGACCCTTTTTTGATTGTGCCCTCAGCTTGGTTTATTATTGGGGCTGGTTTAACCGGTAAAAAAATTGGCAAGGCGCAAATTTCTAAAAAACATTCAAATTATATTGTAAATTTAGGGGGAGCCAAAGCAAAAGATGTGGCACAATTAATAACATTCGCCAAAGAAAAAATAAAAGAAAAATATGGCGTTAGTTTAGAGCAAGAAATACAATATCTTCAATAAAATTTAGAAAATAGTAAATAGAAAATAGAATCGTAGTATTTCGTATTCTAGATTCTATTTTCTAGATTCTAGATTCTAGAATTATGAACATAATAATTAAAACTAAAAATTTAGAGTTAACAGATTCTTTAAGAGTCTATATAAACCAAAGAATAGATGGATTAAAAAAATTTATCACTATTTTAAATGATGACAGTTTGCCTATTGGTAAAGGCAAAACCTTATCAGAAGTATTTATTGAAGTTGAAAAAGAAACTTTACACCATAAAAAGGGGCAAATTTTCAGAACAGAAGCAACTATCCATTTACCGGGAAAACATTTAGTGGCAGAGGCAAAGGGAGATGATTTGGGTAAAACAATTACCCAAGTTAGGGATGAATTAAAAAGAGAAATTAAAAAATATAAATTAAAAAAAATAGAATTACCACGCAGGCAAGCTAAAAAATTAAAAGATATATATTAAAATTTATGCAAAAAGAGCCAATCAATCCCGAACCTGAAAAAGTATTAGAAGAAATTCCAAAGGGGGCAACCGATATGACTGTTGCACTTTTTTTTGCCACGCATATAAATGACCCTTGTGGGGTAGAAGTGGGGCCTGGTCAAAGAGAAGATCTGAGGAAATCTTATATAATAAGAGCGAAAACAATGCTTGATAAAATGACTAACGAAGATGCCAGAGAATTTTTAAGACTTAAAATCCAAGAATACGAAAAATAGCTTCTGATAAGCAAAAAAATGCAATTTTGATAAACATCGTTTTTAGTGGTTTTTGTTTTACCCCGTTAGAAACTTTTTTTCTAACGGGGTTTTACAAAACGCTAATTTTTAGGTAATGTGATGATGTATTTGAATCTTTGAGTTAAAGAATACTATGAATATTTTACACAAAATCTTTGGGGATCCGAATGAAAAATACATAAAAAATTTAGAACCCCTAGTTAAAAAAATAGATTCTTTTGAACCGGAATTTCAAAAATTTTCCGCAGAACAATTAAAAGAAAAAACAAAAGAATTAAAAAGAAAACTTACCGAAGGAAAAACTTTGGACGATATTTTGCCAGAGGCTTTTGCATTAGTAAGAGAAGCTGCAAAAAGAACTCTCAATCAGCGCCATTTTTCTGTTCAATTAATTGGGGGAATTGTTTTACACCAGGGTAAAATCGCCGAAATGCGCACAGGAGAAGGAAAAACTTTATCTGCCACCTTGCCAGCTTATTTAAATGCTTTGGAAGGTAAAGGAGTTCATGTGGTTACTGTCAATGATTATTTAGCAAAAAGAGACATGGTGTGGATGGGCCAAATTTATGATGCCCTGGGGCTTACTGTAGGTTGTATTACTAATGCTTCTGGTTATATGTATGATCCTTCGCGGGCTAATAGCCAAGAAGATACCGATAGAGACATAAAAGGCGGATTTAAAGTGTTAGAAGATTATTTAAGGTCTGCAGAAAAAAAAGAAGTGTATGCAGCAGATATTACTTATGGCACTAACCACGAATTTGGTTTTGATTATTTAAGAGATAATATGGCTTATGATATGGGTCAGCAAGTTCAAAGGGGTTTTAATTTTGTGATTGTAGACGAAGTAGATTCTATTTTAATTGATGAAGCCCGCGTTCCATTGATTATTTCGGGGCAAGCCGAAGAAGCAACTGATAAATATTACCAATTTGTAAAAATAGTAGACCCCTTGATAAGAGAGGAAGATTACATTCTTGATGAAAAAATGAAAACCGTAAATTTTACAGAAAATGGACAAAATAAAGTGGTAAAAAGTTTGGGCCATGACCCTTGGCTTCAAAATGATATTCCTGCCACCCATCAATTAGAATCCGCATTAAGAGCTAAAACACTGTTTTTAAAAGATAGGGATTATGTAGTTAAATCCGCCCCGTCTGGCGGAGGAGAAATCATTATTATTGATGAATTTACTGGCAGAATGCTTCAGGGCCGTAGGTGGTCTTCTGGGTTGCATCAAGCAGTGGAAGCAAAAGAGGGAGTTAAAATACAGCCAGAATCCTTAACACTTGCCACTATTACTTTTCAAAATTTCTTCAGGCTTTATAAAAAAATTTCAGGAATGACTGGTACCGCGCAAACTTCAGCAGAGGAATTTGATAAAGTATATAAGTTAGATGTAATGGTGATTCCAACCCATATGCCAATGGTAAGAAAAGATTTGCAGGATAAAATTTACAAAACAGAAGAAGCAAAATTTAATGCAGTGATAAAAGAAATAAAAGAATTGCACCAAAATGGTCAGCCGGTTTTGGTTGGTACACGGTCTGTTGAACGAAACGAATATTTAGGAAAGTTGCTAGAAATAAATGGTATTCCTCATCAAATTTTAAATGCAAAAAATCACCAAAAAGAAGGAGAAATTGTCGCCCAAGCGGGAAAATGGGGTGCAGTTACTATTGCCACTAATATGGCAGGCAGAGGAGTTGATATTATTTTAGGCGGCAATCCTTCAAATAAAGAAGAATCAGAAAAGGTGCGCCAATTAGGAGGCCTTTGTGTAATTGGTACCGAAAGGCACGATGCCCGCAGAATTGATAATCAGTTAAGAGGTAGAGCCGGCAGGCAGGGGGATCCAGGCGCTTCGCAATTTTTTGTTTCTTTGGAAGACGATTTAATGAGGATTTTTGGAGGTGATAGGATAAAATCTTTAATGACGGCGTTAAATGTCCCAGAAGATGAGCCAATACAAGCTGGTATGATTTCTGGAGCTATTGAATCAGCTCAGGGAAAAATTGAAGGTTTTAATTTTGATGCTAGGCACCATATTTTAGAATACGATGATGTAATGAATAAGCACCGAGAAATTATATATAAAAAAAGGCGAGCGTTTCTTGAAAATCCTAAATCTGAAATTTTAAATTATCAAAATTCCCAAGATACAGATTTTCAAAACAAATTACTTCAAAGAGAAAAAGAAATGGGTGAAGAAAGTTTTAATCAACTATGCAAATTAGTGGGATTAAGAGTGTTAGATACGCTTTGGCAAGATCACCTTTCAAATATGGATCACTTAAAAGACTCTGTGCGATTAAGGGCTTATGGGGGACATGATCCATTAGTTGAATATAAAAACGAAGGCCGTAGATTATTTACCCAATTATTAGAAGAAATAGACCAAACCATTGCAAATAATATTTTAAAAGCAGAATTAACGCCTCACACTCATAATCACACCCCCGCAAAACCAATGCTAAATAATGGTGAGAATGAAATTGGAAGAAATGATTTATGTCCATGCGGCTCTGGAAAAAAATATAAAAAATGCCATGGAAAATAGCGTTGCAAAAAATTATGACTACAAAATTTAAAATACTATTTTTTATTTTACTAATTGCAGTTTTGCTGGGAGGGTTTTATTATAAAGACAATATTTGGGGTATTTATAATAATGTTGGAAAGAATTTGCAGAATTTTGAAAAAACAGATTTGGGCAATATTATAAATGAATTTAAAAAAGAAGTTTTCACGCCTTCTCCCTTAAATATTGGCGGGGAAGCAAATAATGTAGTTTTAGTTAAAGAAAAAATAATTGCGCACACCAATATTCAAAGATATGATAATGGGTTGCTTATTCCTTTAATTGAAAATGAAAAATTAAATTTGGCAGCAAAGACAAAAGCTCAAGATATGTTTAAAAACCAGTATTTTGAACATATTTCGCCGTTAGGAATTGGGCCTGCCGAATTAGTAAAAAGTTTTGGCTATGACTATATTGTTACAGGTGAAAATTTGATCCTTGGCAATTTTACCGGCGAACAAGAAGTTGTCCAACACTGGATGGATAGCCCGGGACACAGGGCCAATATTTTAAACGATAGGTTTACCGAAATTGGAGTAGCGGTGGTAAAGGGTAATTATAAAGGGCAAACCGTGTGGATTAGTGTTCAAGAATTTGGCTTGCCGCTTTCTAGTTGCCCGGAGCCAAGCGCTTCATTAAAATCGCAAATTGATGTTAATAAAAACCAATTAGACTTATTATTTTTAAAGATTGAAAATAAAAGAAACGAAATTAATAATACTAATTCAAGATCTCAAAAGTACAATGATTTAGTAGATGAGTATAATAAGTTAGTTGCAGAGTATAATGCGTTAAATACACAAACTAAGGGCATTATTTTAGAATACAATAATCAGGTTAATAATTTTAATCAGTGCGTTGCTGGTAATAATTAGTTTTTATGGAAAATAGTAATGAACAAAGGCCAAGGGTGGGCGTAGGCATATTAATATTTAAAGAGGGAAAAGTGCTTTTGGGAAAAAGAAAAAATTCCCATGGAAATGGCGAATATGCGGGAGCTGGAGGACATTTAGAATACATGGAATCTTTTGAAGATTGCGCTCGGCGTGAAATAAAAGAAGAGGTGGGAATTGAAGTTGAAAATATAAGATTTTTATGTTTGGTGAATGTAAAAGAATATGCACCCAAACACTATATTGATATTGGGTTAACTGCTGATTATAAAAGTGGCCAAATAAAAGTTATGGAACCAGAAAAGTTGGAATCTTGGAATTGGTACGATGTAAATAATTTACCCGCACCGCTTTTTGGAATGATTCCAAAGTATTTTGAAGCTTATACTACTGGTAAAAATTATTTTGATGTATGAATCATGTAGCAATATTAAGAAAAGATTGGGGTTTTCTTGAAAAGATTTTAAGTGGCAACCTGCTTTCGCATCCTCCTACGCCAAAGGCTTCGGACGGACACAGTAAAGCTTCGGCAAGGCAAAGAAAAACCATTGAATCAAGATGGTATAAAAATAAATATAGGCCATGGGATGCTATTAAAAAGGAGGATGTAATATATTTTAAAAATTCGGGTGAATTAATTTGCATAAAAGCGACAGTTAAAAAAGTTATTCAATATTCGCAATTAAATCCTATCAGGATTAAGCAAATTTTAAGTACCTACGGAAGAAATATTGGAATAGAAAAAAATGATATGCCAAAATTTTATAAAATTTTGGCATATAAAAAATACTGCGTTTTAATTTTTTTAAAAAATCCCCAAAAAATTAAACCCTTCCAAATTAATAAAAAAGGTTTTGGCGCAATGGCTTCGTGGATAGTTATTGAAAATGTTAATAATATAAAACTTTGAATTACGAAATGCTTTCTAGGGATTTTTTCCAAATTTTAGAATGAAAATTTGATAGAATTATTTTATGTAGTTTACTACATAAAATAATTATTGCGAGTTTTCAACTAAAATTTAGAGAAAAGACCAGAAACTTGCCTTTTATATGGGCATTTCGTGATTCAAAGTTTAAAAATCAATGCAAGTTAAGGCAATTAAAACCAGGGTATTTTTGCCTCCAAAAGATGATTTAATTTCTTTAATAAAAGAAAGTTTTTTAGATGTAAAATTAAAAGAAAAATCAATTATAGTTGTTACCTCAAAAATAGTAGCTATTGGGCAAGGCAGATGCATAAAAATTGAAAAAGGCACTAATAAGGATAACTTAATTAAAAAAGAAGCAGAATTATATATCGACAGAAATAAAGTACCACAGGGTTATGTAATACTTACGCTTAAAAATAATATTTTAATTCCGTCTTCTGGAATTGATGAGAGTAATGCTAATGGATATTATATTTTATGGCCCCAAAACCCTTATTTGGCAGCAAAAGAAATTTATACATTCATAAAAAATAATTACAAATTAAAAAAATTCGGAGTAATTATTTCTGATAGCCATTGTACGCCATTAAAAAATGGAGTTATAGGAATTGCAATAGGGTATTATGGGTTTTATCCTTTAGTGGATTATCGCGGTAAAAAAGATATATTTGGAAGAGTGTTAAAAATGTCTCAAACAAATATTGCCGATTCTGTAGCTGTGGCTGCGGTATTAGTAATGGGAGAAGGAAAAGAACAAACTCCTATTGCAATTGTGGAAGATGTTAATTCGGTAAAATTCGGCCGATTTGATACTACACATTCTGATCCTTTAATCATAGATAAGAATAATGATATTTATGCGCCTTTAATCAACGGTGCTAAATGGCAAAAGGGAGGAAGTTTTAAAAAATGAAAATGATTACGAGCAACATGAAAGAGTAACATGAAATTTAAAAAATATATGTCCTAATTTTGAAAGCTTTCAAAATTAGGACATAATAAAGATAATGAAGTTATCTATTACCGATGAATTTCTTTGGAATCTATACGACATCTTGGAAAAAAGCAATGATGTAGTAGATTTTCTATTCTTTACATCACATCTTCAAAAGGCAAGCATCATAACGGGCAGCACTAATCCATTTTTTAAAAAACTTAAACATGAAAAAGGCCGAAAAAAGTTTTCACAATTAATTTATAAGTCAAAAATAAGGGGGTATATCAAAGTTAAAAATTTACAAGGAAAAAAGGCAATGATACTTACGAAAGAAGGAATTGGAAGAGCATTGAAGACTAGTTTCATGCTAGAGGGCAAGACGAAAAGATCTGATGGTAAATGGTTAATGGTAATTTTTGACATACCTCAAAAACATAGAAAAGCAAGAAATTTATTACGGAGTATTTTGCATAATCTAGGATACAAGATATTCCAACAAAGCGTTTGGATAACCCCTTATAATGTTTCAGAAAAAACAGAAAAATTATTACAATTTTATTCATTGAACGAGTACGTTAAAATATTTTTAGTAGAAGAATTTAATATGTCCTAATTTTGAAAGCTTTCAAAATTAGGACATATTATTTTTAACAAAAAAGCAAAAATTTAATAAATATATTTTACAATATGAAAATAGCAATTGTTTCTGATACTCACGACAATATAGATAATTTCAATAAAATTATTGATTTTTTGCATAAAGAAAACATTGGCACCATTTTGCATTGCGGAGATATTTGTAACCAAGAAATAATTAATGAAGCAACAAAAAATTTCAAAGGAGAGATAATGTTTGTTCGAGGCAATGGAGATTTTCAATTACATAATATTCCCGAAAAATTAGAAATAGAATTAGGCAATAAAAAAATATTTTTTAACCACTATCCTGATATCGCAAAGAGAAAAGCCGAATCGGGAAAATTTGATTTAGTTTTTTATGGTCATACTCATAGGCCATGGGTAGAAATGATAGGGAATTGCAAATTAGTAAATCCAGGCGAAGTTGCTGGTCAAAGATTCAAACCCACTTTTGCAATATATGACACCGAAAATGATAAACTAGAGCTTAAAATTTTAGAGAAAATATAGTTCTCTTTGCAAATCATCGCTAGTAAGACTATAATTAAGATCATAATATAATATTAATATTCTTAATTTTAACCCCATGTCCGAAACACCAACCCAAGAAAAATTCAAAGAGTACACCTATGAACCCCTCGTCATGAAGTCCGAATGGCTCACCCCCGACATTAAAGAACTGGCAGAGCAAGCGTACCAAGATGGAAACTTTTCAATCTTGCCCGTCATCGCCGACGCCCTAGAGGAGAGAGGCTGTGATGACAGAATTCTAAATCACCTAAAAAATCCCTCGTGTCCCCACCATAAAAACTGCTGGGCACTGGGTCTTTTAAGAGGCCAAGAACTTGAGCCTCAAATTTCAGACCAACTACAATTATACGCAAAGCACTTTAAGCGTGAACTAGACCTATCCACCGTAGAGCTTCCCGAAAGAACAAAAGAACAAAAAAAAGAATTCATAAGGCTCCTTATCATCGACAAAAAGCTCACCACCGAAGAAGCCTACCAAGCTTGCAAAAAAGAGTTTCACTGTTACCACTACCAAGAAGAAAGAAGTCTTGACGAATTAATTGACCCAGAACAAGAAGAACGCAACCCACAAACCCAAGGTAGCTACGCCATCTGGGTGGAAGACTCACAAAACGCACCTGAACGAAACGCTAACCTTTCCGCCAACCAAATCAAAGAACGAAAACTCCAAACTATGACTTTGAGGGAACGACTATACGACGAGCTATATCATTGGGATAAAAACTCATCTAACCCCGACCAAACCCAACGCCATTTAGACTCAACCAATACCTATACCCATTGCTCGGGCTCGCGGGATGTTGACGGTCATGTTCCGTATGTGTGCTGGGATTCTTTCTATCGCAAGATGTATGTGCATTGGTCGGACCCTGGTGATCCCTATGCCGCTCTTCGTGCTCGTTCCGTAGTTTCCTGCCAATCTTAGCCTTTGGCTAAGGTTGGCTGCCTGCCCGAAGGCAGGAAAGTAAAAGGCCGAACTTTCAGATTTATATTTGAAATACTCTACTTTTTTTGTATATTACCTTGAATTAGAAAGCATTTCTAATTCAAGGTATAATAAAAAGCGTAATAAAAATTTATCGTAAAATCTTTAAATTTTTATTACACAGGAAACTGCTTGCTTAATTCTAATGAGTAATTACTGCGAATTACGAAATGCTCAAATAAAAGACGAGTTTCTGGTCTTTTCTTCAAATTTGGGTTGAAAATTCGCAATAATTATTTTATGTAGTAAACTACATAAAATAATTCTATCAAATTTTCACTTTACAAATTTGAAAAAAATACCTAGAAAGCATTTCGTAATTCACAGTAATTAAGACTCAAAAAACTGCTCTGCGACGGACAGAGATAACTCAGGCAATTTTGTAAAACTTTGCCGGTGATATGGATGGAATTAAGCAAAAAATCGGGCTCGCGGAATGTTGACGGTCATGTTCCGTATGTGTACTGGAATTCTTTCAATCGCAAGATGTATGTGAATTGGTATAACCCTGGTAATCACAATGCCGCTCTTCGTGCTCGTTCCGAAGTCTCTGCATAATAGGAGTTTTAAAAAAACTCCTTTTGTGTTGTCTATACAATTTCTTAAATTTATGAACATAAAAAACAATAACTTGATGGGGGGGGGGCTTAAAAGGATTGATTTATTTGAAAAAATTATTTCTCTTAATAGTTTATTCTCAGCTTGGGAAGACTTTAAAAAAGGAAAAAAGAAAAAATTAGATGTTATACAATTTGAAGAAAATTTAAAAAACAATATTTTTGAGCTTCATCGCGAATTAAAAAATAAAACTTATCGGCACTCAAACTATGTGTCTTTTTATATAAAAGACCCAAAATTAAGGAATATTAATAAGGCTACGGTTCGTGACAGAGTGTTGCACCACGCAGTATTTGTAATCTTATATCGCGTGTTTGATAAATTATTTATTTTTGATTCTTACGCTTCTAGAATTGAAAAGGGGACTCACAAAGCGGTACTTAGATTAAATATATTTGCCAATAAGGTTAGCAGAAATAATATCCGCAATTGTTTTATTTTAAAATGCGATATTAAAAAGTTTTTTGATTCAATAGATCAAGAAATTTTAATAAAGCTGATTAAAAAACAAATAGATGATCAAAATGTCATTTGGCTTTTAAATAGCATTATTAAAAGTTTTGATAAGGGCATTCCATTAGGAAATGTCACAAGTCAGATTTTTGCGAATATTTATCTTAATGAATTAGATCAATTTATCAAACATATATTAAAAGAAAAATATTACATTCGTTATTGTGATGATTTTGTTATTTTTTCAGAAAATAAAAAATATTTGGAAGATTTAATCCCCCAAATAAACAATTTTTTAGAAAATCATTTAAAACTGTCTTTACATCCAAATAAAATAATAATCAGAAAATACCGCCAAGGAGTTGATTTTTTAGGATATGTAAGTTTTCCTTATCATAAAGTTTTAAGGATAAAAACAAAACATCGGATGTTTAGAAAAATAGGAGTTAAAATAACAGAATTTAAAAATAACAACATATCAAAAAAATCTTTTAATCAAACATTACAATCTTATTTTGGAATATTAAAACATTGTAATAGCTATGTATTAAAAGAGAAAGTTAAAAAATATATAACAATGAAATTAGGTAAAAATTAGGTGAAAATAAAGCAATAATTATCCTTGTGTTTTTTGCTAAAATGGATTAATATAAAAAATTCACCCGGTCAAATAATTTTGACTTTTTGTCAAAATTAAAATCTTTTGGATTTTATTTGATCGGGTAAATTTTATGTCACAAAAATATTACATTTTTATTGGAGTTATTGTGCTGACTTTTTTGGCGGGTAATTTTGTATATCCAAACTATTTTGATACATCGGTTGATTTTTTAAACCAAAAATTTTCTTGGCAATTGCCCCATTTTTGGTCAAAACCTTATGTGTTGGGGCTTGATTTGCAAGGCGGGGTAAATTTAACTTACCAGGCAGATTTAAGCAGTGTTGAAGATAAATCAGAGGCAATGGCAGGGCTACGGGATGTCATTGAAAGAAGGGTCAATTTATTTGGAGTTTCAGAACCCGTGGTTCAAATACAGGGTCAAGACAGATTATTAGTTGAATTGCCCGGAGTAAAAGATGTGCAAGAAGCAATAAATATGATAGGCCAAACCCCGTATTTAGAATTTAGCGAACAAAGAACCGAACAAGAAACCCAGCAAATTTTAGATAGGATAAAAGAATTACAAGAAGTCCAAGAAAAAGGTGGAGATATATCGCAAATTCCGGATTGGCAGTTGGCATTAGAAAATCCTTATTTTAAACCTACCGAATTAACAGGAAAATATTTATCAAAAGCCAATGTGGTATTTGACCAAACCACTTACCGTCCTCAAATTGAGCTTATATTTAATACTGAAGGAGAGAAAATTTTTGAAGAAATTACCCAAAGAAATATTCAAAAACCCTTGGCAATCTTTTTAGATGGAGCTTCTATTATTGATACCAATGGTGATAATAAAATTGATTTTAATGATTTGTATGCCCCAATTGTGCAGGACAAAATCACAGGAGGCAAGGCGGTTATTACCGGAAGCCTAAATGTAAAAACCGCAAATGATATTACCAAAAGATTAAATTCAGGAGCCCTACCAGTAAAAATTGGAAGCCCTATTTCACAGCAAACTGTAGGCCCTACTTTGGGCAGTGCCTCGTTGCAAAAATCTCTTATAGCGGGAATGTACGGATTTTTAGCGGTGGTAATATTTATGCTTTTGTTTTACCGTTTGCCCGGATTACTAGCGTCAATTGCGTTGTTAATTTATGTTGCGTTAACTCTTGCAATCTTCAAACTTATTCCGGTGACTTTAAGTTTGGCAGGTATTGGAGGTTTTATTTTATCTATTGGAATGGCAGTTGATGCCAATATTCTTATTTTTGCAAGAATGAAAGAAGAAATTAAAGAAGGTAAAGAATTATCTTTTGCAATAAAAGAAGGATTTTTGCGCGCATGGCCTTCAATACGCGACAGTAATTTAAATTCTTTGCTTGTGTGTGCCATATTATTTCTTTTTACCACTTCTTTTGTGAAGGGGTTTGCTTTGACACTAGCAATAGGTATTTTAGTAAGCATGTTTTCAGCAATTTTTATTACAAGAATTTTTTTGATGGTTTTTGTTGGGAATTGGGTAAAAAAAGCTAAGTGGCTACTTTAAAAGTATTATGTATAAGGTATGTAGTATTAAGTATAAAGTGAAAAATTGTTTCAAATACAAAATACTTAATACATAATACTAAATACTAAGTTATGTTTCCTTTTACAAAATATTCAAAAATTTATTATATTTTTTCAGGATTTTTAATTGTGGTCTCTGTGGCCTCGTTGATTTTTTTCGGCCTAAAATTTGGAATTGAATTTACTGGCGGAAGCAATATGGAAATTGAGTTTAATCCGCCAGCTGGCGGACAAAGGCCAAGTAACGAAGAAATTTCAAATAGCCTTTTGGAATTTGATTTGGGAGAAATTATTGTCCAGCCAACAGGAAATAATGGTGCGGTATTAAGGTTTAAGGGCGTAGATGAGGCCCAGCATCAACAGATACTTTCAAAATTAAACGAATCTTTTTTGGTTCAAGAAAATAATTTTCAATATATAGGTCCTTCCGTGGGAAACGAACTTAAAAATAAAACACTTATCTCAATATCATTAGCGTTATTAGTAATTACACTATATATTGCCTTTGCATTTAGAAAAGTTTCAAAACCAGTTTCTTCTTGGAAATATGGAGTCACTTCTTTAATTGCGCTTTTTCACGATATTATCATTCCATTGGGAGTTTTTTCTGTTTTAGGAAAATTTTATCACATTGAAATTACGGTTCCAATTATCGCGGCACTATTAACGATTATTGGTTTTTCTGTACATGATACCATTGTTATTTTTGATAGAATCAGAGAAAATATTTTAAGAAAAGGAAACAATGAATTTCGCCAAACAATTGACTTAAGTTTAAACCAAACAGTTGGCAGGTCAATTAGCACAGTCTTTACGGTGCTGATTGTAATGTTTGCCCTCTTCTTTTTTGGGGGAATAACTCTTAAATATTTTTCGTTAGCGTTGATTATTGGTATAGCGGCTGGTACTTACTCTTCTATTTTTATTGCAAGTTCATTGCTTATTACTTGGAAAGAATGGGATGACAGGCGACTGTTAAAAAAAGGGTAAATCTATGAAAATACTAGGTAAAATAGTATCCACGGGTACCATTATTAGGGGTATTGACTTATATTTTTCTATATGATACAATGAAGTAATGGCAGGTGTAATAAAGTAATAGTTTTACACATTTACAATGGAAAAAATAAATTATTCTCAAATTTATACCAAGTTTACTAAGGGTCTTTTGCCTAAAACCAAAGACATTTTTGATAGGCGTTTTGGGGTTAATAAAAACAAGGATCAAGGCAAGTCTGCAAAGAATCAAGTGCTTGAGGTAGAAACCTTAGAATCTATTGGAAAAAGCCTTGGTATTACAAGAGAAAGAGTTCGTCAAATAGAGGAAGTGGGTTTTAAATACATTAAAAAAAATAACAAAGAAGCGTTGGATACTATTTTTGCGGAATTTAATGCTTATTTTGAAAGCAAGGGAGGTTTTAAAAAAGAAGAGATTCTTTTTGAGGATTTTGGCGGGCAAAAAAACAAGCCCTATGTGTTATTTTTACTTACTCTAGGCAGAGACCAATTTTTTAGAGTGTGCGATAAAAAAGACCATCATTATTTTTGGTCAACTGCTAAAAACTCTGTATCTTCTCAAAATTATGTAACAGGTAAAATAAAAGATACGCTAAACTCATTAGTGCAAGATATTAAAAAACATGGCAACCTTTCAACTAAGGATGAATTATTAACTAACTTTGCTTCTAAATATAGTTTGGGCAATGAAGCTTTTGTATCTTATCTTGAGATTTCAAAAAAAATACAGCAAAATAAAGAAGAAAAATTTGGTTTGATTGAATGGCCAGAAATAAAACCAAGAGGTGTTAAAGATAAAGCTTTCTTGGTGTTTAAACAACACCAAAAACCTTTACACTTTAGAGCAATAGCTGAATTGATAGACCAATTAGAATATAACAAATCAAACCAGAAAACACACTCACAAACTGTACATAATGAATTAATTAAAGATGCAAGGTTTGTATTGGTTGGTAGGGGAATGTATGCGCTGGGCGAATGGGGATATGTACCAGGAACCATTAAAGATATTATTTCAAAAGTGTTAACCGAAAAACCTCAATTAATAAGTCAGGAAGAAATAGTAAAAGAAGTATTAAGCCAAAGATTAGTGGCAAAAAATACGGTAATGATTAATTTGAATAATAAAAAATATTTCAACAAAAATTCTGACGGTAAATATTTTTTAACCGAAACTCAAACCGCATAGTATATATTATAAAAAATCCCGCTTCTGCGGGATTTTTTGTTACATTGATTTTGGGTTTTTATTGGAGTATAATGGGTGAATAATTATCAATTATCAAGTATCAATTATCAATCAAGTTTTAATGAATGCATTATCAAGTCGTTATGTTTGAAAATTGATCATTGAAAATTGAAAATTCGCTACGGTGTCATATATTTTTTGGGGTACAATTATTCTATTTATAACAACTGTAATTTTTTATATTGTCTTTTTTTCATTGGTTTATTATTGGCATGAAAAAAAGACAACTTTTATTATTGTGCCTCTTATTTACACTTTTGAATTCTTCTTGATAAGTTTTTTCGTGATTGTATTAGCGGTTATTTTACTGCAGTATTTTCCCGAGATCGGAAGATTATTCGGTGGATTATACTCGTCAATGATTAACTAACCTTGAATTACGAAATGCTTTCTAGGTATTTTTTAAAAATCTGGAGATAGAAATTTGATAGAATTTTAAAATGTAGCTTGCTACATTTTAAAATTATTGCAAATTTATAGCCCAGATTTTGAAAAAAGACCAGAAACCTGCTTTTCAAAGGGCATTTCGTAATTCAAGGTAACTAAATCAATATGGCAGGACAAATATCTAAACTTTTTTTCTGGGTACATCAATTAAAAAAAATTGTTTGGGAGCCTTTTTGGTGGATTATTTTAATGATTATAGTTTTTTGGGTTCCATTTTTGAGACCATGGTGGTGGATATTTGCTCCCTTGTTTCTTTCTATAGAATTACGGGTTTTATATTTATGGTGGGTTAGGTGGGATTATGCCCACGCAAAAACAAAATGGGTTACTTTGGAAATTATTACGCCAAAAGAAACATTAATTCCTCTAAAGGCCATGGAGGATGTGTTTGCGGTTATGTGGGGCCCTCTTTATAATTTTGCAAATTGGAGGGAAAGATGGTGTGAGGGAGCGCTAGATGATGCTCCTGGGTGGATGTCTTGGGAAATAGCCAGTATTGAAGGTAATTTGCATTTTTATTTGAGAGTTACCGCGGATCACCGCTTGAGTGTAGAAACTATTCTTTATAGTCATTATCCGGAATTAGAAATTAGTGAAGTTCCGGATTACACTAAAAATGTACCTCAAAATATTCCCAACGAAGAATGGAATACATACGGGGAAGATTTTGTTTTAGGCAAAGTTGATGCTTATCCTATAAAAACATACGAAAAATTTTTTGAACCACAAGGTGAAAGAATTAGAGTTGAAGAGAAAAGAATAGATCCAATATCTTCTTTATTGGAATTAATATCAAAGTTGGGTCCTGGAGAGCAGTATTGGATTCAGTTTATAACTATGTCTATCGATGAAGATGGATGGAAGGAAAAGGCTTTAGCAATAATCAATAAATTATCAAAACGAGAAGTCAAAAAGCCAAAAACATTATGGAATGATTTAGCAGAGATTAGCCATAATGTTATCGTGGGTCCCATAAAGGATGGATCGGGCAGTAAGGCAACATATAGATGGCTGAAAGCCGCAACTTCTAAAACCGTAGACAGGGAAATGCTTCTTACTCCCGGTGAAAGAGATACTATTGAAGAAATTGAAAACAAATTGAAAAAGCCGACTTTTAGGACGAGTATAAGGGGTGTGTATGTAGCTAAAAGAGAAAATTGGAATAATTCCCATAGGATTATCGGTAGGTCTTATTTTGCCCATTTTCAAACTCAAAATTTAAACCATTTAAGATTTAGCACTACCACAAGACCTAAAACTCATTATATTTTTAGAAAAAGAATACCTTTTTTGAGAACCAGGAGGATGTTTAGGAATTATACATTAAGGTTTCCGCCACTTTTTCCAAACAGGACAAAGGAATGCCCTATTTTAAATACGGAAGAATTGGCAACATTATTCCATTTTCCATTAAAGATTACAGGTTTGGCTTTTCCCACCATGTCTCGTGTCCAATCTAAAAAGGGTGGTCCGCCTTCTAATTTACCTACGGAATAATGTGAGAATCTAGAAAATAGAAAATAGAAATTAGAATACGATGACGGCATCGAAGAAATTCTATTTTCTAGATTCTATTTTTTAATTTTATGGAAAACGATAAAGAAATAATATTTTTTGGCTTAACTTCCTTTGGGAATCAAAGGAAGCGATTTGGTATAAAAAAAGATGATCGACGTAAACATTTTTATATCATAGGAAAAACCGGAACAGGCAAATCAAATCTAATGGAAAATATGGCAATTCAAGATATGCAAAACGGTAACGGCATAGCGTACATTGATCCCCATGGTGATGGGGCTAAAAAACTTCTTGATTTTGTTCCGGCGAATAGAATTAAAGATGTCATTTTTTTAAATCCGGCTGACTTAGATTTTCCAATTGCGTTTAATGTGATGGAGAAAGTTGATTTTGAATATAGGCATCTTGTTGCTAACGGATTGGTAGGTGTTTTTAAAAAAGTTTGGCCCGATATTTGGTCAGCGAGAATGGAATATATTTTAAATAATTCTATTTTGGCGCTTTTAGAATATCCAGACTCAACTTTATTAGGGATTAACAGAATGCTAGCCGATTCAGAATATAGACAAGAAGTAGTTTCTAAAATTAAAGATCCCGTTGTCAAATCATTTTGGGTAACTGAATATGCAAGGTACACCCAACGATATGAAATAGAAGCAACAATGGTTGTCCAAAATAAAATTGGTCAGTTTGTTTCAAACGCCTTGGTAAGAAATATTATTGGTCAGGCTCGGTCTACGATTAATATGCGCAAGGTAATGGACGAAGGTAAAATATTAATTATAGATTTATCAAAAGGTAAAATCGGCGAAGATAATTCAAGGCTTCTGGGGGCATTATTAATTACCAAATTACAATTATCTGCAATGTCTAGAGTTGATACTAAAGAAGAAGAAAGGAAAGATTTTTATGTATATATTGACGAATTCCAGACTTTTGCAACCGAATCTTTTGCTAATTTATTTTCTGAAGCCAGAAAATATCGGCTTAATCTTATCGTGGGTCACCAATATATTAGTCAAATGGATGAAAGCGTAAGGAATGCAATTTTTGGTAATGTGGGAACTTTAGTTGCTTTTAGGGTTGGAGCAGAGGATGCAGAGTATTTGGCGAAAGAGTTTTCGCCAGAATTTACCGCAGAAGATATAGTGAATTTAACTAAATATAATGTGTATTTAAAATTAATGATTGATGGCGTATCTTCACATCCGTTTTCAGCAGAAGTGCTGCCTCCATTAATTATTCCTAAGGAATCAAATAGGGACAAAATTATTTCAGCTTCACGAGAAAAATATGGTGTCAAAAAAGAAATAGTAGAAGAAAAAATCTTACACTTAATGGGGATTGAGGATCAAAATCGTACAACAAACAACATCGGTAAATCAAGTTTTAATAAGGGCCATGAGTTTGTTGATAGCCCCATGAAGCCAGAATTAATTACCCCTAAATTACCCAAAAAAGATAATACAAAAAAATTAGAAAAGCTGTTTTCTACGATTTTCGGGTTGGTCCATCTGAAAACGCTTAAAGATTTTGAATTAAAAAATAAAAAAGTTTTAGTAAGATGCGATTTTAATGTTCCGCTAGATGACGATGGCAATATTTTAGATGATTTTAAGATTAAGGAAAGCTTGCCAACCATAAAATATTTAATTGAAAAAGAAGCAAAAATAATTTTAATGAGCCATTTGGGTGAACTGGAAGGCAAAATAATTCCAAGTTTAACGCTAAATAAAGTAAAGGATAAGCTTGAAGATTTATTAGGCATCACTATATTAAAGGCTAATGACTGTATTGGTAAAGAGGTAAAAACCCAAGCTGATGCGTTAAAATCAAAAGAAGTATTGCTGCTTGAAAATCTAAAATTCCATAAAGAAGAAATTGATAACGATGCAGAATTTGCAAAGCAACTTTCAACACTTGCCGATATATATATCAATGATGCGTTTGCTTCTTGCCATAGGGCATATGCTTCTATTGTGGGAATTCCTAAATATTTAACCCATGGCGCAGGATTGTTGTTAGAAAGAGAAGTAAGAAACTTAAAGCTCATTTTAGAAAATCCCAAAAAACCGGTATTAGTAATTATCGGCGGCGTAAAATTAGAAACAAAGATGAAATTTATCAATAATATTTTAAAAGTGGCAGATTATATAATAATTAATGGGTTAATTAAAAAAGAAATTATGGCAAAAGAATTAATATTTCAGTACCCAGAAAAAATAATAAGCCCAGTTGATTTTTTAGAAGCGCCTGATATAAGTAATCAGACTATAACACTTTTCACCGAAAAAATAATGTCGGCTGGTACTATTTTATGGAATGGTCCATTTGGCCGTTTTGAAGATGACCAATATAAAAAGGGAACTTTAGCAATAGCAAACGCTATTATAAAAAGCGGAGCATTTTCGGTGGTTGGTGGAGGCCAAACAGTTGAATTTTTAAATAAAGAAGGAATAGCCTCAAAATTTAATCATATTTCAACCGGCGGCGGCGCAATGCTAGACTATCTTTCGGGAGATGTATTGCCCGGTTTGGAAGCCCTAGAATAGAAAATATATGAACAATATTAAAATAAAGAATATAGAAAAAGTCGCTGAAAGAATAACACGGGCAGTTAAAAATAAAGAAAGAATCATTCTTTATGGTGATTCTGATATGGATGGAATTTGTTCGGTAGTTATTTTAGAAGAGGCCATTAAAAATTTAGGTGGCGATGTTTTTTTAGTTGTTTTTCCTGATAGAGAGAATGATGGTTACGGAATAAATTTGAGAGCTCTTGATTTTTTAAAAAAAGAAGCGCCTGCGTTATTTATAACTTTGGATTTGGGTATTGGAAATATAAAAGAAGTAGAAATGGCAAATGCTATTGGATTTGAAGTGATTATTATTGACCACCATGAAATTTTAAACAGAATTCCTAATGCTAGCCTTGTAATTGACCCAAAACAAGAAGGTGATAATTCCAAGTTAACTCATTTGGCTAATGTGGGAGTTACTTTTAAACTTTGTGAAGAAATGTTGCAAGCTAATTTATCATTGAATGTAAAAAATAATTTTTTAGAATTAGTTGCCCTAGCTACCATTTCTGATATGGTGGCGCAAATTGGTGATAATAAAATATTTATTGAAGAAGGATTAAGGTCATTAAAAAATACCTTCAGGCCAGGCCTTCGGGCATTTTTACATATTTTAGGCGAAGGAGAAGTTGTTTCGGGTGGATTTTTAAAAATTATCTCTTCTTTAAATGCCGCAGAATCCCAAGATTTTAAAAACGAAAGCTACGAGCTTTTAACCAGTTCTTCTGATAAAAAATGCATGGAATTAGCTCAAAAATTAATTGATAAAACAAATTATAAACAGCAAATAATAAAAAATATTGTACAAGAAATGGAAAAAAGGATTGCTCAAAAACCGAATGAAGCTATTATTTTTGAGGGAGACCCTGCGTGGAAATTAACGCTGGCAGGGCCCGTTGCCTCAATTATTGCTGCAAAATACCAAAAACCTACTTTTATTTACAAAAAAATGGATAACGAATCTTGCGGTTCGGTAAGAAGTTTAAAAGAAGGTGAAAATTCTGTTGATGCAATGAAATCGTGTGCTGATATTTTGGTAACTTATGGCGGGCATCCAAAAGCTTCGGGATTTAGAGTGAAAAATGAAAATATCGAAGAATTTAAGGAAAGATTAAATAAATATTTTAAAAAGTGAAAAATATGAAAGAAAAAAAAGAAAATGGTCCAGAAGACTTACCAGCAAAAGAGCTGGTTGGGGGCAAGAAAGAAACCATTGAAATGAACGAAAAAAAATGGCAAAGAATAGTACAGGAACAAATAAATCAATCCCATCAATTTATAGATGTTAGCGATGTTGAGGGGTTGGTAAGTAAGAAGCTATTTTTTTATCCTAACGCTGAAAAAAATTACCAAGCTCTTTTGGATTTGCGCGATATGGAGGTAGTAAGTGTTGGGGACGATTTTATATATAGATGCAAGGAACAGTTTCATAAGATTACCATTAATTATTCAAGTGTATATGAAATTTGTGGACCATCTTTTTCCCCTAATGATATTATGAAGAAAATTATGGAAGCTATGGAATTTTTTGGATTTAATAGAAAAAGGTTGGATTTAGAAAAAACATCAAAAATGTATTATGCTTTTAATTCTGTTGCTTTGGCTGGTGAGAGGGTTCATAATGATAGGGGCAGGTATGTACACCTAACAGATGCTAAAGATAAGAAATAATAATCAATTGTTATGAAAAAAATAATAATTTACACTGATGGGGGGTCGCGTGGAAATCCTGGTAAGGCTGCCATAGGGGTGGTTTTTTGCCTACCTACCGGTCAGGCAGGTAATGAAAAAGAAGAAATTATTAAAAAATTCGGAGAATATTTAGGCGATAATATAACTAATAATGAAGCAGAATACCAGGCCGTGATTTTTGCATTAAAAAAGTTTAAAGCAGTTTTTGGTAAAAAAATAGCCGAAGTCAGTGATATTGAAATAAGAAGCGACTCTGAATTATTAGTAAACCAAATGAATGGAAAATATAAAATTGAAAACGAGAAAATACAAAAGTTTTTTATAGAAATTTGGAATTTAAAAATCGATTTTCAGTTGGTAAAATTTAAAGCGATTCCTCGTGAAAAAAATAAAGAAGCTGACAGATTAGTTAATGAGGCGTTGGATGGGCAATTATCTAGTCAAAAATTATTCTAAGCTACTTACACAACAAAAAAATCGTCCTTCTAAATATCAGGACGATTTTTTTGTTGGATTAGCAAGACTATAAGCCGAATTCTGTCTCACCCGCTATAGCCTTTGGCGGAGGCGGGTTTAGTGATTATCTATCTGGGCCAAACATTACTGTTTAGCTCTGGCGAACTACTTTTAACAGATTTTTGAGATGTAACCCAAATTTCTGCTTTGTTCTTGCGCCCAATAAGGATTTAGCCGTTTCATTTTTACATTACTGTAAAACTTACCCCGTCGAGACGCGAGAATTATCCGCTTTAGCGGAAATTCCCGTCTGTGAGGGTACCTTAACCTTTCGGTCTTGGCGTTACTGTTCGCACCTCGTGTATTACTACAGGTGGCTGTTAGCCACTATTATTTTAACCCTCTTTGAAGGAGTGGGTGTTCGGACTTTCCTCCCTTAGCTTACGCTAAGAGCAATCACTCATCTTGCTAATCCATAATAATAATATAATATTTTAAGGCATTGTCAAGTTTTTTTATTATAAAAAAAATGATAGCATAAATTCATGGAAATTTTGCCAAATAAAGAAAAAAATTTAATAGCTTGGATTGGCGGCCGTTCATTTGCACGCTACCCCATAAAAACCAAACTGATTACACCTGAAGACAAAGATATTTCACTTATTGTTGCCGAATATACTAAAAAATATCTTAAGCCTCAAGATATTGTGTTTGTTAGCGAAAAGGCGGTGGCGATAAGCCAAGGTAGGGCCTACAATATTAAGGATATTAAAGCTTCTTACCTTGCAAGATTTTTGTCTTCATTTGTAATAAAAACTCCTATTGGAATTGGGCTTGGTTCTCCTGAAACTATGCAATTGGCACTAGAAGAGGTGGGAGTGGTGAGAATTTTAATAGCTTCTTTTTTTGGCGCGCTTGGAAAATTAGTTGGTGTTAAGGGGCTGTTTTATATTGTTGCGGGCAATGGTGCCAGGTCAATTGATGGAGCGGTTTCATATGCAATTCCTCCTTATAATAATTATGTTTCCAAGGGTCCTCAAAATGCTAATGAAGTTGCAAGTATTATTTCTAAAAAAATTGGTGTACCTGTTGCAATTGTAGATGCCAATGATATTGGCATAAATATTTTGGGAGCAACTTACGGCGTTGATAAAAAATTAGTTGCAAAAATTATTAAAGATAATCCATTAGGCCAATCGGATGAACAAACTCCTATTGGGATTATTCGTGAAATGGACCAAGAGTATTCTTATGGTCCTGTAAGGAGAGCAACTTTGGCTGATTTAAATTCTATTACATCTGTTGCAACCTTGTTACATATTGATGTTCCTGGTTTTATTTGGAACTCACCGGAATTTATTGAAAAACAAATACATAATAGGGAATATTTTGTTATGGAGCAAAATGGAGTCGTAGTGGGAATTATGAGTTTGCGTCAAAGAAACTACAAAATGCACATTGAAACGCTGGTGGTCAAAAACGAATTTCAGTCAAAGGGTTTTGGGACACTCTTTATAGAATTTGCTAAACAAAACACTAAAGAAAGGGGGCTTGCTACATTGCATGCCTATTCTTTTTTGAAATATAATATGGCTGAATTTTATTTAAAAAAAGGTTTTACCATGCTTGAATATTTAGGAAACTACCAGGGCCTTCAGTACCATTGTTTTGAGATGAAATTATCATAATTCTTAAATCGTAAATCAAAATTTTGTTTACAAAATTTCTTAATATTCAAACTAAATCAATAAGTTTCGCCTCTTTAATTCTGGCGGCTTCTTATTTTTGTTCTGCTTTGCTGGGTTTATTTAGAGACCGTCTTTTAGCGGGGCGTTTTGGTTTGGGCAATGAACTTGATGTCTACTATGCCGCTTTTACTATTCCAGATTTTATCGCTCTCATTTTAGTATTTGGTGCAATTTCTTCGGCGATTATTCCTATTTTCAGTTCTTATTTGGTTACTTCCCAAGATGATGCTTGGCGCTATGCCTCAAATTTACTCAATATTTTTTTAGTTTGTCTTATTGTGGTTTCTCTTATTTTTATCATCTTCGCGCCATTTTTTGTTTCTCTTATTGCTCCTGGGTTTTCACCAGAAAAAAGGGAAATGACAGTCACATTGATGCGCATTATGTTTTTGAGCCCCATTATTTTGGGTATCAGTAATATTATTAGTGGTATTTTACAGGTTTTCAAACGCTTTTTGGTAACAGCTATGGCGCCACTTATGTATAACTTAGGCATTATTGTGGGAATTATATTCTTTGTGCCTAAATTCGGACTGATAGGGCTTGCCTTTGGAGTAGTATTAGGCGGCGTTCTTCACTTGCTTATTCAAATTCCGGCATTCTTGTATTCTGGGTTTGTGTATAAACCTTTGTTTGATTTTAAGCACGCCGGTGTGGTAAAAACTTTAAAACTTATGGTACCGCGATCTTTGGGTTTGGGGGCGGGTCAGTTAAATACTATTGCTACAACTGCAATTGCTTCAACACTGGCCGTAGGTTCTATTGGGGCGCTTAATTTGGCTAATAATTTGTCGGCCATGGTGGTAAATGCTTTTGCTGTTTCGCTTTCAACCGCCATTTTTCCAGCTATGGCACTGGCATATTCAAAAGAAAATAAAAAAGAATTTGAAAGGAAGTTTTCGTCGGCATTTTTACAGATTATATTTTTTACAGTTCCCATAAGTATTTTAATTTTTATTTTACGAGCGCAAATTGTACGAGTTGTGTTGGGAACAGGAAAATTTGGCTGGCTTGATACTCGTTTAACTGCTGCCTGCCTTGGAGTTTTTGCCGTGGGTCTATCTGCTCAAGGCCTTATTTTTATTTTGTCAAAAACATTTTATGCCGCCCATAATACTAAAATTCCGGCTTGGATAAGTTTTGGTACAGTGGTTTTTAATGTGCTAATGAGCTTGGGTTTTGTATGGCTTTTAAATGCCCATGGCCTCTTTTTTAATCTTGTCCAGTTTGTGTTAAGGTTAGACGGTATAGATAATATCGGTGTTTTAGGGTTGCCTATTGCATTTTCTATTACCGGAATAGCTGAAGCATTACTGCTTTTGTATTTTTTGTATATAAAATTCAAAGTATTTAGGCTAAGCCACATGGCATTGTCGCTCTATAAAATCGCATTAGCGGGAGCATTAACTGCCGCCACCGCATTTTTAGCAAGACAAATATTAGTAAGTTATAACTTGGTAAATTTACAAACATTTTTAGGAGTTTTTTTCCAATTATCATTTTCAAGTGTGGTGGGAATAGTTTGTTATATCGGAATGGCACTTATTTTAAAATCACCCGAACTTGAAATGATAAAAAATTCTTTTTTACCAAAATTTTTTAATAAACATGAGTCAAGAACACATTAGGAATTTTTGTATAATTGTTCAATAAATAGATTTGCATTATTTCCCATTATTGATATAATAAATCAATGGGAAGAATTAAAATTGAATTATCAAAAAAGAAATTATACACGCTTTATTATGTACAAAACAAGCCCCCTCATTTGATAGGTAAAATGTTTGGATGTAGTTTTAGTACTATAACCAATCGTCTGAAGGAATATGGGATACCGTTAAAAACTCCCGCTTCCGCCCGAATGAAATATAAAAAATATGATTTTTCAGGAGATTTGATTGAAAAATCATATCTAATTGGTTTCAGGTTGGGGGATCTAGCAGTATCAAAAACAAATCCAAGTGCAGAAACAGTTGTGGTGCGACTTCATACCACTCATGATGTTCAAATTGATTTATTCAAGAATTTATTTAAAAAATATGGTCAAGTTTCCCTTTCTAAATCATCAACAAATCCATCCACCAATCTAAATGCTTTTTTAAATAAAAGTTTTGAATTCTTGTTACCAAAGTGGGATTTAGTAGAAGAATGGATTATTCAAGACGAAAAATATTTTTGTTCTTTCGCTGCAGGATATATTGATGCGGAAGGAACATTCGGAATTTATCAGGAGCGAGCAAGATTTAAAGTAGACTCATATGACAAAGAAATACTTTTTCAAATTCATGTTTGGTTGGATAAAAATAATATTATCAATAAATTTTTTCGTGTTGCTAAAAAGGGAGATTATGTAAGGTATGGTGATTATCATTTTAAAAAAGATGTTTGGCGGGTTAATGTGAACGATGCTAATAGTTTGTTGGAATTTATTAATTTGATAAATCCATATATTAAACATAAAAAAAGGAGAAAAGATTTAGAAAAAAATTTGAAAAATATAGCAAGGAGAAAATTAAAAGGAAGTATACGATGACTGAAAACATAAGAAACTTTGTGATAATAGCCCATGTGGACCATGGAAAATCCACCTTGGCCGATAGGCTTTTAGATATGACAAAAACCATTGCTACCAATAAAATTACTGCGCAGTTTTTAGATTCAATGGAATTAGAAAAAGAAAAAGGGATTACTATTAAGTTAAAACCTGTTCGGATGAACTATATCTTAAATGATAAATCATATATTTTAAATCTCGTTGATACTCCCGGCCATGTGGATTTTTCTTACGAAGTTTCAAGGTCTTTAGCGGCAGTTGAGGGTGCGGTATTGCTAGTTGATGCTACACAGGGAATTCAAGCGCAAACTCTGGCAAATATTGATTTAGCAAAAAAACAAAATTTAGTGATTATTCCAGTGGTAAATAAAATTGATATGGATGCGGCTCGCGTTGAAGAATCTTGTCGGGAATTAGCAAGCGTTTTGGGAATTGGTGCAGAAGAGGTAATTAAAATTTCCGCTAAAAATGGATTAAATGTTGAACAGGTATTGCAAGCGGTGGTGGAAAAGGTGCCAAGTCCAGAAATGCGCAATGCCAAAGCCGAGCAAAAGCCATTTCGCGCGCTTATTTTTGATTCTACCTACGATTCTTTTAAAGGAGTTTTAGCCTTGGTGCGGGTAATTGATGGCTCAATTAAAGACCGCGAAAAAATTGAATTATTGGCCGCCAAAACCCAAGCCGAAGTAAAAGAATTAGGTTATTTGGCGCCAATTATTGTTCCTCAACCAGAAATTTTTACCGGTGAAATTGGTTATATTGCCACCGGCATTAAAGAACCAGGTAAAGTGCGTGTGGGTGATACTATTGCTAAAGTGCAGCCACCCAATGCGCCAAAAATTTTGCCATTAGCCGGTTATCAAGAGCCAAATCCTATGGTGTTTGCTAGTTTTTATCCCGAAAATCCCGATGACTTTGAATTACTGAAAGTGGCATTATCAAAATTAAAATTACAAGACCCTGCATTAGTGTATGAAGCCGAAATGAAAGAGGCTTTGGGTAGAGGATTTCGTTGCGGATTTTTAGGAACCCTGCATGTGGAAATTATTTCTGAAAGATTAGAGCGAGAATTTAATTTGGGGCTAGTAATTTCAACGCCATCGGTAATTTACAAGCTTATTGATAAGCGCGGCCAAGAACGGGTGATATATTCGGCCTCAGATTGGCCCGATCCAAGTGCCATAGAAAGCATGCAAGAGCCTTGGGTACTTTTAGAAATTATTGCGCCCGCAAGTTATTTGGGAAAATTAATGGAGGTATTAAAAGATGTGCGAGGAAATTATTTAGAAACTAATTATTTATCGGCCGAGCGCGCTATTATAAAGTACGAGGCTCCATTGCGGGCCATTGTGGCAAACTTGTATGACAAAATAAAAAGCACAAGTCAGGGATATGCTTCATTAAACTATACTATTTTAGGATACCGGCCGGCCGTATTGGTAAAAATGGAAATTTGGATAGCTGGGCGAGCTGAAGAAGCTTTTAGTCGAATTGTAGAGGAAGGAGATGCCTACGAACAAGGTAAAAAATTGGTAGAAAAATTAAAAGAAGCTTTGCCGACTCAACAATTTACGGTGGCATTGCAGGCCGTTATTGGCGGAAAAGTTATTGCGAGAGAAACTATTTCAGCCCGTCGAAAAGATGTTACAGGATATTTATATGGAGGCGATAAATCCCGCAAAAAGAAATTATTAGAAAAACAGAAAAAAGGTAAGGCGCTGATGAAAGATAAAGGGAGGGTAACTGTCCCGTCAAAAACTTTTCTTGAGATATTCCGAGCTTGATTAATGAAAGACCCCGCCTTCGCTAAAGCTTCGGCGGGCAAAGAAGGGCCGGGTTACCGTGCCATCCAAAACCTTTTTAGAAATATTTAGAGCATAATTAATTATTATAAAAAGTAAAAAATTTGTAATTTTTTATTTTATTGGGATGTGATAAAGTTATAGTATAATAAGCAATAAGCTAATGCTCAAAAATATAAAAAATAAACTAAAAGCAGTGAGCCTTTTTTCTGGTTGCGGTGGCTTAGATAGAGGTTTTATTAATGCTGGTTTTGAAATAATTTGGGCTAATGATTTTTTTCCTGATGCAGTAGAAACTTATAAGAAAAATATTAGTAATCACATTATATTGGGAGATATTAAGAAAATTAAAAGCTCTCAAATTCCGGAGAATTTCGATATTTTATTAGGAGGGTTTCCTTGTCAGGGATTTTCTATTGCTAATAAAAAAAGAAATATGAAGGATGAGAGGAATTTTCTTTATAGGGAAATGCTAAGAATCGTTAAAGATAAAAAGCCACCATTTTTTCTAGCCGAAAATGTAAAAGGTCTTTTGTCTATGAGTGGCGGAGAAGTTATTAAGATGATTAAGAAAGATTTTGAAAGTCTTGGGTATATTGTAGATTATAAACTTGTTAATGCTGCTGATTATGGAGTTCCTCAACAAAGAGAGAGAGTCTTAATTCTTGGCAATAGACTGGGAATTAAAAATGAGTTTCCAGAATCTACTCATGGAAAAGATAAAAAACCATATATCACCACAAAAGAAGTAGTTGGCTACTTAGCTAATGTATTAGTTAGTTTTGATCCACAAAAACACAATAATAAATTAGTTTATAACCATATTGCAAGAACTAATGTCCAAGATAATTTTTGGGGGCGCAAATATTCGGTAAGTCAATATGCAATATGCGATTATTTAAAATTCTGGAGAGAAAAAAAAGGTTTGTCAACCAAGAAAATAGACGATTTGTTTGGTTATAAATATACTGCTGGCCATTGGTTTCGCAAAGATAATAATTCTGGTAGCATTCCGAATCCCGAAGATTGGTGGAGGTTAAAAAAAATTCTGGAGTTTGATAATAAGTTTGATAAACAAGTTACCGAATTGGAATTAAAGCCTATTAAATTTGAACAGTCTCTTAGAATTAATAATTGGGATAAGCCCAGTGATACTATAACTGCAACTGGTCCTGAAATTCATCCAAATAAAAAAAGAAGAATGTCTGTGAGGGAGTGTGCTATAATTCAAACATTTCCTGATAATTTCGTATTTACTGGTAGTTTGGGCAATATGTATAAGCAAATTGGTAATGCGGTACCAGTATTACTGGCTCAAAAAATAGGAAAATCTATACAAAATATGATTAAAAAAAATAGAATCTATGTCAACTAAAATAACGAATGAGGAGAAGGAACATTTTAAATCTATCGAGGAAATAGAATGTAAATACTTAGAAAAGTTTTATTATTTTCTTAAATATACTGAAGATGAAATGATTTTCGGTTTTAATACTAAGGAAAATATTAGGGAAGATTGGATAGAAAAATATAAAACAGGCATTTCTAATTTTTCAGTTGGAGCTGAAAGAATAATATATTCGTTGTTTAATGGCAAGGGAATAGGCCAGCCAAATTCATCTCCAGTGGGCTCTGATCTATTTTTTGAAACTAAAGATGCCTTTGTTCATATAGATTTAAAAACAGTACAAACAAGGAATATGGGTGATTTTACCAGTAGTATTTTTGTTGGAAGGAATCAAAATAGCTATACTGGAAAGATAGTAGTTCGTGGTAAGAAAGCAAGAAAATATGAGGCTTCTTTACCTTATTTCTATAATAACGCAAAAGAAAATCAGAAAATTTGTTTAACTTATTTTATAACAATATTGTATGAGGAAGAAAATTTGAAGATTTTAAATATTAATATTATATGTATGCCAAATGGTTCTCTATATCCTATGTATGGTAAAAAGGTTCTTCAGGCAGGTAAAAATCCCGATAAAACTAGATTTAGATTTTCCGAAATACCAAATTTTGAATTATTAAATAATAAGAAAAGAATAAAGGTAGTATATTTTGATGAATCAAACCTAAGTAGTGACCAAAAAAGGAGGATGCATTTTTTTGAAAAAATATATAATAGTCAAAAATAGGTAAATTTCAAAACAAAATCCGGTTATAACCGGATTTTGTTTTGAAATCTTTAGTAAAATGGTAACATAAATGAATATTAATTAAATTTTTATAAAAACATGTTATCAAAAATGCAAAAAGTTTGGTTATGGTTTTTCGGGGGGATGTTTGTGGTGCCGGAAGTTTTGTGGACCCCAGTAATAAATTTTTATTATGGATTTTTACAAACTAACTATACCAATAATGTACAGCCTATTAGAGATAGTTTTTTATTTAATTATCAATACGAAAATCTATTAAAAGGTGTAATTCTTTTACAATTTATCGGTATTATCCTCTTTTTTATTTTTTGGATAAGAAATAAAAAAAGTATTAGTTCTAAGTTAGTTTTTTGGATTATTTTATTCATAAGTTTATTTCTTTTGTTAATAGATTTTTTTGTTTTTGGTTTTGCATTTTCATTTAGTCCTAATATCGGATAAAATATCGAGGTTTTATGAAAAATAAAATATTTATAATTCTTATTTTATTTTCTCTTTTTATGCCCTCTATTTCGCAGGCTGTGATTTTTTTACCAACAGCGAATTTAACTCTTCTAGTAAATACTCAAGGCCAAGATAGTGTTTTTACATTTAATTCAAGTGATGGGGAACAGTTTATCTTGCAAACTGAAAATTCATCAGCATCACAAACAGTAGGTATTATTGCTTTTGGAGGTCAATACATATTAACTCAAGAAAATCTGGACGGGTTAACAATTGAGAGTATTGATTGTATTAGCGATAACCAGGATACCATTTTTTCGTATCAATTGAATGGTGTGAGATTTTTACCAACGCCAGATGAAAATATTACATGTACTTTCAATAATACAAAAGGAAAAATACCAGTATTAATTGTTCCAGGATTATTAGGTACAGAAATTAAGAGTGAAGATAATTTACTATGGTTAAATTTAGAAAAAATGTTTACAGATATCGGAGATGACTTTATGGATCCGTTAGCATTTAATTCTGGTCTAATATCTACTCATGATAATTTACAATTAGGAGAAATTATTAGAAATATACCTTTTTTTAATTATACCGATAGTCTTATTGATGAATTTGGGAATCAGGGCTATATAGAAAACGAAAATTTATTTACATTTCCTTATGATTGGAGGTATGGAGTTAGCGGTAAGTATGTTAATGGTAAAACTAATTCAGATTTATTAGGAGAAAAAATTCAAGACATTATAACTCAAACGGGAAGCGATAAAGTGGATATTATTGCTCATAGTTTAGGTGGATTGGTGGTGAAAAAATATGTTATTAGTTATCCAATAAACCACCATATTGATAGATTAGTTTTTGTGGGAGTACCAAATACGGGGGCACCAAAAGCAATAAAAGCCCTTTTGCAAGGTGATGATTTTGATATCAAGTTTCTCAAAATTCCTTTTTTATCACAAGATAAGATGAAGGAAATATCTGAAAATTTACCTGCGGCTTATGATCTTTTGCCAAGCCAACAGTACTATGATGTTAAAGGTAGTTTTTTGAAAATAGTTGATAATGGATCATTAATGGATATAAATGATCAAACAGAAAAAGATTTAAATTATGGTGAATTTGGAAATTTTATAACCAGCGATCATAATTTAAATTCAAAAGCACTTATTAATGCTGAAAATTTGCATACTGCCGATTTTAATAATTTTGATATGCGTACTGCAGGCATTGATTTATATGCTATTGATGGTTGCAGGGCTGGAACTATTGGCACTATTATAGAAAACCGTTTTAAAAATATTTTTGGCTACAGTTTTACTGAATATAAGACGCCTAAATTTACTCCGGGCGATGGCACAGTTCCTTTAGAAAGCTCCACTAATTTACCAATAAATCAAAACAATAAATTTTATTCATTAATGGGTGAGCATAGCAAAATGATGAGCCAAAATGGCAGTCGTCAGCAAATTGTAAATATAATTTCTGGAAGTAACCTTAAAGTGGAAGACAAATTTATTACCCAAAATATTGCTGATTGTAATTTAAATGGCAAGGCAATTTCTGTATTTAGTCCTATTAATATTTTTGTAACTGACCAAAATGGTAATGAATTGGGAAATGCTGATGATGGCAGTATTTTAAATGAAATTCCCAATGCTGCTTTTGAAATTTTTGGTGAACACAAATTTTTGTATTTACCCACTGATAATGGCCAAATATATACTGTAAACATAAAAGGAATTACCAATCAAAATCTTGCAAACAACCAGGTGGTAGGCACTGAAGTATTTAGTAATTTACCTGTAACTGCCAAACTTTCAGGGCAAATAAATTTGGGTTCACAAACAACACTTACCGTAAAAGAAACTTCTGAAAGTGGCGATCAAACTATTTTGCCTTCAGCAGTGCTTAATGGTGTTGAATCAGAGGATGTTGTTTTGCCAACTTCTTCTTCAATTTTATCGGGTACCCTAGGGCAACCAAATTTTTATAGAAGCGATGTAGGTGTTTTGTTTAATGCTGAAGATGATATTTCTGGTGTGCTTGCGGTAAATTACAATATAGATGGCCAAGGATATCAAAAAGTATTAACTGATTCAACAACGGTTTCTATTACAAAAGAGGGGAGTCATACAGTATCATTTTTTGCCACTGATAATGCAGGAAACAATGAGCAAGAAAAAACTATTTCTTTTACCATAGATAAAACGGCTCCGGAAACGATAATTCAATTTGACCCCGTTATTTTTGATATAAAATTTACTGGCACTGATAATATTTCAGATGTTTCTAAAATATTAATTAAAGATCAAGATAATATTATTACTATTACTGACCAAGCGGGAAATATCACAGAAATAACATTACACGATAAAAATCGTAGAAAGCTGATGTTGGCGCAAATCAAGTCAATTAAATATAATGGACTTGCAGCTAATATTAATAAAAATGGTATGATGTATTTGTGGTTTTTAGGTAAAGGTAAAAAATTAACAAATCTTTTTCAATCGGTATCATCAAAAACACAATATAATATTTTGGCAGTTTTTAATGGTAAAAACACTAAAATTACAGGAAAGGATTTTTTGGGTAAAATATCAAAATCGTTTGATGAATTAAAAATTATTAAAATTTCAACTAATAAAGGAGATTTTAATTGGAGTTATTAAATATGCAATCACAAACACATCCAATATCAAAGAAAATACATTCTGGGCCAAAATTTTTGCGCATTTTTTTCTTTCTTACGGGAATTATTGCCACTATTGCCTATAGAATTACCCCATTTTTGTACCCCTTTTGGGTAAAAGTTGCTTGGTATGTGGGCACTATAGGTTTTATTTTATATTTTTGGCATCGCTCACATATTGAAGAAAAACGGGCAAAATTAGTAAAAGAATATAATTTGGTAAGTGTGGTTGAAAAAAGCGATATTGCTCCAGAAGAAAAATCAGCGGTTTCATATTTAGTAAAAACTAGCCTTACTTCTAAAGCCAGATTTAATTCACTATTTATAGTTATTGTTTCTTTGCTCGCTCTGATTGCAAGTATATTAATAGATTTTTCTTTTATTTATGCCACAAGATAAATATAGTGCGGTTTGGGTGTCTCATTCTTCTATTGGTGATTTTTTAAAATGCCCAAGAGCGTATTTTTTGCATAACATGTATAAAAATGAAAAAGGCAGGAAAATAAATGTGGTAAATCAGCATTTATCTTTGGGTACTGCGGTGCACGAAACACTGGAAGGATTGCTAAATTACAAAGCAGAGGAAAGGTTTTTGAAGCCATTGATTGAAACCTTTGAACAAAATTGGGCGAAGGTATCAGGGAAGGTTGGGGGATTTAAAGGCATAGAAGAAGAAATGGAAGCAAAAAACCGCGCCAAAAAAATGATAGAAAGGGTTGACCAATACCGTGGCCCTTTAGAAAAAAAGGCGGTGAAATTAAAAGAGCATGCCAATAATATGCCCCCTAATTTTTATTTATCAGAACAGGATAATATTATTTTGTCAGGAAAAATTGATTGGCTCCAATATGTGCCCGAAGACGATTCAGTAAAAGTTATTGATTTTAAAACTGGAAAAAATGATGAAGATAAAGATTCTTTGCAATTACCAATTTACGCATTGCTTTTAAATGCACTGCAAAAAAGAAAGGTATCGGGGGCGGCTTATTGGTATATTGATAGAAACAATGAGCCTACTGAAGTTTTATTACCTGAAATTTCAAGCGCTAAAGAAAGGGTGCTTGCGGCGGCCCTTAAGGTAAAACAGGCAAGGGAAGCTGGTGTTTTTCAGTGTCCGCGCAAAGCCCAAGGATGTTTTGCCTGCAAGCCTTTTGAAAAGATTATAAAAGGAGAGGCAGAGTTGGTTAAAGTAGATGAAACAAGAAAAACAGAGTTGTATATGGTGTAAAGAGTTTTAAATTTATTGAGATGAGATGGCGTGGTGGCCGCGGCCACCACGCCATTTAAAAACTTTCCTAAAAAATGACGCAACAACAAGCACTAAACATTTTAAAAATGGGGCATAATGTATTTTTAACCGGATCTCCTGGATCCGGAAAAACGCATACTATTAACGAGTATGTAGATTATTTGCGTTCTTGTGGTATTGAACCCGCTATTACTGCTTCAACGGGTATTTCAGCTACTCATATTGGGGGACTTACTATTCATTCTTGGAGTGGTATTGGAATTAAAAATTCATTAGATGCGCGTGATCTTAAAAAAATTGCAACAACTAAGTACATTGTAAAACGAGTAAAGCCCGCAAAAGTGCTTATTATAGATGAAGTTTCAATGCTTTCCCCACAAACTTTTTCTATGATTGATAAAGTTTGCAAAGAAATCAAAGAAAATACAGAACCCTTTGGGGGTTTGCAGATAGTGGTAGTAGGGGATTTTTTTCAGTTGCCACCTATCGTTAAAAAACAAATTAATGATGAAGCGCAAATGACATTACTTGAAGAATCATTTGGACGCTTTGCTTATGAATCTTTAGCATGGCAAAAAGCAAATTTAATTGTCTGTTATCTTACCGAACAGCACCGTCAAGATGATGCAAATTTTTTGGATTTGCTTTCGGCTATCAGGCGCAACGAATTTAATGATACTCATTTGGCTCATATTAATGCAAGAAAAGTTAATCATGATGCGGTTTTGCAATCCACCCCTAAACTCTTTTCACATAATGTGGATGTAGATCGGGTTAATAGTGGAATACTGGATAAAATTAATAGTGAGACTAGAGAATTTCCCATGGCTTACCAAGGCCCCGAGCCACTGGTTGCTTTTCTTAAAAAAAGTTGTCTTTCGCCAGAAAATCTTTGTCTTAAAGTTGGCGCTTTTGTGATGTTTACCAAAAATAATCAAAAAGAGGGATTTGTAAACGGCACACTAGGAACCGTTGAAGCGTTTGATAAAAATACCAATGAGCCTGTTATAAAAATCCGCAATGGAAGGAATATTAAAGCACAAGTAATGGATTGGACTATAGAAGAAAACGGGAAAGTTCGTGCTAGAATTACTCAATTACCACTTAGGCTTGCCTGGGCAATTACGGTGCACAAAAGCCAGGGAATGAGTTTAGATGAAGCGGTTATGGACTTAAGTCAAGTTTTTGAATTTGGACAAGGCTATGTGGCGCTTTCTCGCGTAAGACGGCTTTCGGGCTTGCATCTTATTGGTTTTAATGAAAATGCATTTAAGGTGCATCCCGAGGTACTTAAAAAAGATGGTGAATTTCAAAGTGAATCGGAGCAAGCGGTTTTTACATTTGGCAATATTTCAAAAAATGAATTTAAAAGAATGAATGAAGTATTTATTCAGTTTTGCGGAGGAAAAATAATGTTAGAAAATGTAATTGAAAGGGTTTCTAAAGCTCCCAAGGGCTTTGAACAAATACGGACAACACATACCAATGCGTATTTGCCATGGAATAAAGATCAGGATATTGAATTGAAAGAACTTTTTACAAAAGATTTAAATATTGCTGAACTTGCCGTGGCATTTAATAGAACAAGGGGATCAATTAATTCTCGCCTTAAAAAATTAGGTCTTTTGGAAAATTAATTTTTTAACCTTTATATTATTTTAATTAAATAAGAGCCGATATAACATCAGCTTTTTTATTATTGCTTTTGTCGTTTTTTTGTGTTAGAAATTAAGAGTAATATATATTATGGCATCGCCCCTTGGAGGAGTAGTACCTCGGCAGTCTCATATTACAAACCCGCGTAATTCGGGTCAACATGTGACCTTGAGTGGCAACATTCAATGGAAAATTCCTTAAATTGCTGGAAACCCATTAAGTTTTTTTCACTACAGCATGGCTCGTAAGGGCGAGTGCGAAAGTTATAAAAGAAAAAAAATTTGGCAATCAGCATCCAAACCACTAAAATTTAGTGGGAGGTTCAGAGACTATAATAGGAACTTCCTTTTTATAAAAGGAAGATGGTATAGTCCATTCCCTTTAGAAATAAAGGGTATTAAAAGAAGCTGCAGGCCTCCGTGCAATTCGGAGAGGGGCAACATAGAAAGAGAATAAAAGAACTGGAAAATTTTTGGTCAAACCTAATGAGTATACCGCTTAGTCAATTTACAAAAACGGTTTTAATTAAGACTCGTACTAAAAAA
>Ga0209211_10000973_pt1 | contig 56448 bp, 61 predicted proteins | sample RifGroA2_FD_183992 | JGI IMG/M metagenome (GOLD analysis project Ga0209211, IMG submission 183992) | Groundwater microbial communities from Rifle, Colorado, USA - Groundwater A2 (SPAdes) (version 2) | ecosystem: Environmental > Aquatic > Deep subsurface > Groundwater | place: Rifle, Colorado... | reverse complement strand
TTTCATCCTTTTCTTCTGTTCCGCCTCACTCATCTCCAGACCGGATTTAATTGTATCCGCCACCTGCTCGGTATTGTACGGATTTACAATAATGGCCTCTTTAAGTTCTCTGGAAGCCCCGGCAAACTGGCTGAGAATAAGAACGCCCTTTTCATCGTCCTTTGCGGCGATATATTCTTTGGCAACCAGATTCATCCCGTCATGAAGTGATGTGACAAGACAGATATTTGCCCGGCTGTAGAAAACATTTAACTCGGAATGGCTGTGGCGCTTTTTGATAAGTATTATGGGTTTCCAGTCTCTTGATTTGAATCGGCTGTTTATTCTTTCCGCTTCCTCAGTAACCTCTTTTTCAAAATCCGAATATCGTTTTATTTTGCTTCTCGAAGGCGGTGCAATCTGGATAAAAGTAAACTCGTTTTTATAATTCGGAAATTTCTCAAGAAAAAGTTCAATCGCTCTGAATCTTTCCAGGATTCCTTTTGTATAGTCCATTCTGTCGACTCCCACGCCTATATATTTTCCTTTAATATTTAAGCCCTTAAGTATTTCATTGTTTTTTGCAGCCGGGGTGTCATTTTCTCCGTTTGAGCCGTTTGTAAAAGCAATGCTGATGGGGAATGGTTTAATAAAGGAAGTATGACCCGAACGGGTTACAGCAAATTGCTCAAAGTCTATAAGCGACTCAAGTTCCCGTCCTATTGTGTCAATGAAATTATTGCAGTGAAGCTGTGTATGGAAAGCAACAAGGTCAGCACCCAGCAATCCGTCAAGTATTTCCTTTCTGAATGGACAGATGCTGAAGGACTCCGAGTTCGGCCAGGGGATATGCCAGAATAAGCCGATCACCGCATCAGGCCGGCTTTTCTTTATCATTTTTGGAAGTAATGAAAAATGGTAATCCTGAATGAGAATAATCGGCTGATACTCTTTTTTAATTTCCTCAAGAACTGCCCTGGCAAATTTTCCGTTTACTTTTCGGTATTCCTCCCAGTCGTTTTTTCTGAAAACAGGACGGGTGTGAGCAATATGACAAAGTGGCCACAGGCCTTCATTGGAAAATCCGTAATAGTATCCCTTCTCTTCATTTTCAGTAAGCCATACCCTTCTTAAATTATATTTCGGTTCGTAAGGCGGGACTTTTATTTTGTCTCCCTTCCCGACGACAACTTTATCGGCATTTCCGCTCCCATGGGCAATCCAGGTCCCTCCGCATGATTCCATAATCGGTTCAATTGCGGTAGCCATACCGCTTGCCGGGAAAAAATAACTTATTTTATTTCCGTTTTTTGTATGGATGTATGGTTCTCTGTTGGAAACGATAAAAATATTTCTTCCCTTAAGCGTATCCTTTACGAATTCTTTCAGTCTCTCCGAAGTCCAGGGGGAATCCAGTACTTCAAGTCTAAGTCTTGCTTCTTCGCTTGCGGCCGATCTTGCTTCAATTAGACTTCTTTGGATTTTGTTAACTTCACGGACTAAGGGTTGAAAAAAAGGGTAGGTCGGAATTTTATTCGGGGACTTGGGATTGTTATCAAGTCTGGCAATTTCAATTGATTCCACAAGATTTTTAATTGGCGCATAAATGATCCAGCGGATAATGAGAATTGTGGCAATGGAAAGAAGCAATACTTGGGTGAAAAGCCTTATCATAGTATTTCTCCAAATCTCATTAAGCCTTGTATCAATATATTCGGCATTTTGAACAACCATCAGAGATCCCACAACACTCTTGTCTTCATGGAGGGGGACGGCAAAAATATACATTTTTTTATCCTTAAAGGTAGAAAAGTCCCCGTTTGCCTGATCGCTGTCCATAACATCAGCCGTGATTTTTGCCGCATCCGGCATCTCTTTGGGAAGCGTTGAGGATACGGCTATGATATTTCCTTTATTGTCAGCAATTGCCAGTCCTGCAAATCTTTCTTTATTGGCATATCTTTCCACCACATCCTGAAGATATTTTTCGGATTTGTTTATGAAATTAGGCTCAACAGTCTCCCTGAGGCTTTCGGCAAGTAAAGTCGAGCGGTATTGTATGTCATTTCTTAGCCGTCTTTCTTCATTATTTGCCTGGTTGTAAGTAAAGTAGACGGCTATCAGAGTTACGATTACGGTAATTAAGAAAATAGCTGCAAATATCTGCCTCATTAAGGGCATTATTTTAACATAACGGCTTAAATTAACCCGCCGTCACGATCTTAACTAATAATTAAACTATATCAAAATATATCAGTGAGAATTGAGACATACCTTTTTTATAGTGTCTCATTTGTCTCATTTAGCCTCAGGTTTGGTACAATAGTGGAAGAAGGGGAGTTCAGGAGTTATAAGGACTTACGGGTTCCAGACCCGCATGCTCCGCAAGATCAAATCTGTTAAATAATATGGAGATTCTTTACATCGCCATATTCACTTTTATCGCTGCCACCATCGGCACGATTACAGGGTTTGGGACATCAACACTTATGATCCCGGTATTGGTTATGTTTTTCCCGCCTGTTGAAGCGATTTTTTTAGTAGCGATTATCCATTGGTTTGGGGATGTCTGGAAAATTACTTTGTTCCGGAAAGGATATAATTTCCGGTTGGTAGTACTTTTTGGACTAATCGGACTTGTTACCAGCTATCTTGGTGCCTTTATATCACTTGGGGCAAACGAGCAAATATTTCTTCGCCTACTTGGTATATTTCTTGCCGGTTATGCCCTTTTTTTGTTAACCCGGTCAAATTTTAAAGTACCTCCCGGAAATTCAACGGCTTTCATCGGCGGAGCATTATCGGGATTTTTTGCGGGAATGTTCGGAATTGGAGGAGCAATCAGAAGCATGTTTTTATCTGCTTTTGATTTATCAAAAGCGGTATATATCGCTACAGCCGGAGCAATTGGAATAATGGTTGATTCGACCCGTATCATTACCTATGCCATCAGCGGCACGACTCTTCCGGAGGAACTCTGGTATGGATTGCTGCTGTTTATTCCTGTTTCATTTATGGGTGCCCAGACGGCAAAAAAAATCGTTGACAGAATTCCGCAAGATAAATTCCGAAGAGTAGTCAGTGCGTTTCTTCTAATACTCGGAATAAAATTGTTGATTTGGCCCTGAAACAAAAAGGAGGAGACGATGGTTTTCCTTCAAAAATTTCAGTAGACATTTCGGTAGTGGGACAGACTGACAAGCTGCTTATTGTTGTTAAGAATAATGGCTACAACATCAATGCGGCAGAGTGAGTTTTTGTCTGACATATAAATCTCAGCCATTTGGCGGATTTTAGTAAGTTTTTTACGGTTGATCATTTCTTCAGGAGTGCCGAATCTGTTGCCGGTTTTGGCTTTGACTTCAATAAAAACAACAGTCTCGCCGTCTTTGGCGATGATGTCAATTTCACCGTAGCGGTTGGCATAGTTGCGCTGGATAATCTTGAAGCCGTTTTTAAGCAAAGCATCCGTTGCCATATCCTCAGCCAACCGGCCGGTCGCCCTGTTAAATTTTTTCATGTGTTCTGCTTATACTGTAATGCTTCTGCCATATGCCGGGGAAGAATTTTTTCCTCTGTCTCCAGATCAGCTATAGTCCGGGCTACTTTAATCAGCCTGAAGTAACTTCTGGCAGACAGATCAAATCTGTCCGCGGCTATTTTCAGTAAGTTTTCCGCGTCCGAAGTCAAGGATGCGAAACGTTTAACATCACGGTTGCGCATTTGTGAATTGGTATAAATGGCTGATTGGGCAAAGCGTTTTGTCTGGATCTGCCGGGCTTTGACAACCAACTCTTTGGCTTCTTTTGAAGATAGGCGGTTAATTTCGTTTTGACGGGTCAGGGAAAGTTTTTCGGTTTCAACGGCAGCCACCGAAACTGACAAATCAATCCGGTCAATAATCGGACCGGATATCCGGTGATGGTATTTGGCAATCTGCCTTTCGCTGCATTTGCATTCCCTTTTGGGATGGCCATAATAGCCGCAGGGACAGGGATTGACGGCGGCAATCAGAGTGAAGCTGGCCGGGTAGCGCACATGGCCTTTAGCCCTGACAATTTCGATAGTGCCGTCTTCCATGGGCTGGCGCAGACTTTCCAGAACGCTTCTCTGGAATTCCGGCATTTCATCCAAAAACAAAACGCCTAAATGCGCCAGACTGACTTCTCCGGGTAGCGGATTGCTGCCTCCTCCGATAAGTCCCGCTGCAGATACTCCGTGATGAGGCGCTCTGAAAGGCCGCTTCTGGATGACAGCCTCCCCGGGAGATACCAAGCCGGCCACGGAATAGACCCTGGTTACTTCCAGTGCCTCCCTGTCCGTTAACGGCGGCAGAATCCCGGGCAAGGCTCTTGCCAGCATGGTTTTGCCCGTTCCGGGCGGTCCCCACATTAAAAGATTATGTCCGCCGGCGGCAGTTATTGTCAGAGCCCGTTTGGCAAGTTCCTGTCCGGCTATCTCGTTTAAATCAAACTCAATTATTATTTTTTCTGTGACTTTCTTCGCTTTCGGACGCTTTAATGGAATAATAAATTGACCAGCGGTTATATGCCTGATTAAACGGGTCAGTGTTTTTACCGGCAGGATTTTTATTCCGGATACATTGGTGGCTTCGTTGGCGGAAGGCATGGGAACGATGATGGTTGTATTGCGTTTTTTTTGGGCATGCAGGGCTAACAGCAAAATTCCCCGGGTCGGCCGGAGAGTTCCGTCCAGCGATAGTTCACCATAGAAAAAAGTGCGCTTCAGGTTAACGGCAGGGGATGCAGTTATTTGTCCTCCGGCAATTAGGACACCTACAGCAATCGGTAAATCGTAAGCAGCTCCGTCTTTCGGTAAATCAGCCGGTGCCAAATTTACCGTTATTTTCTTCGAAGGAAATTCCAGTCCCGAATTTATGATGGCTGTTTTTACTCTTTCTTTGGCTTCCTCGACAGCTTTACTGGCCAGACCGACAATGGTAAAACCGGGAAAACCGCTTTGGGCGACATCGACTTCTACGATAACAGGTATAGTCTCCAGTCCGATGTTAGCGATTGAGCAAATTTTAGTAAGCATGATTGATGAAATATTTGCCTTCCTTTTCTGTCAGTCTGCCGTCCAAAGTCAGAAGGGAAAGCTGTGCTCCCACTTCAGCTACATTTTTATTCAGTTTTCTGGCAATTTCATCAGTTGACAGGGCTTCATTTTCCAGGAGATTTAAAAGCGGATCTTTGCCGAATTCTATTTTGGCAGGCGGTAATGATCCCAGCCACATGGAGGCAATACCTGAGGAAATCAGAGCATTGGTTCCCTGTGAGGTTCTGCTGGTAATCGGGCCGGGCACTGCCCAAATCTTCTTTTTAAGTTTATGCGCTAGAGAGGCGGTAATCAGGGCTCCGCTTTTGGCAGCTGCCTCAACTACAAAAATTTCCGAAGAAAGTGCAGCTACAATTCTGTTCCGGACGGGAAATGTCCACAATGCAGGCTGCTGGTTTTCCCATTCGGATAAAATAAGGCCGCCTGTTTTAATTCTCTCAGCCAGTTTCAGATCACTGCTTTTGTAGGGCATATTGATGCCCCAGCCTAAAACCGCAATAGTTTTGCCGCCGTTATCCAGACAAACCCGGTGAGCATACTGGTCAACTCCGTACATAAAGCCGGATATAATCGTCTTTTTTTCAAAAACCAGCCTGGGGACCAATAAGTCAATAATGCGCCTTCCGTATTCAGTCATTCTGCGGCTGCCGACAACTGCCGCGCAATTTTCAAAAATCTCAGGCTGCCAATGGCCAAGATAATATAACGCTTTCGGCGGAGCGGATAATTCCCGAAGTTTGCGCAGCTCCGGAAGCTTCTGCCAATGATTGAGACAAGTACCAGGCATAACTTTAGAATAGCACACTTTACATAAGCTATTGTCTTTAATTCATAAGTCTTAATATCTTTCTCATAAACCGCAGTTAGTATAAAATTAGACCAACCGCCTTTTATCTTTTATGATCATTACCAGTAATGCCTTTTCCGATTCCGGAGTGATACCTGAAAAATACACCTGTGAAGGCACAAACATCAGTCCCCCTCTGGAATTCAACGATTTGCCGGCCGAATCCAAATCATTAGTCCTGATAGTCGAAGACTGGGATGCGGCCGCCAAACCCTGGGTGCATTGGCTGGTATTTAATATACCTCCGACGACAAATTCCGTGACTGAGGGACAAAAGCCTCAAGGCGGCGTCGAGGGACTGGCAAACGGCGGCACTTTCGGTTACGAGGGTCCCTGTCCGCCCCAGGGCAATCATCATTACCAGTTTAAACTTTATGCACTGGATGTGGTTTTAAAACTGCCGAAAGAAGTTGACCGCCGGCAAATATTGTCAGCAATGCAGGGAAAAATTCTGGCGGAGGCCATACTTTCAGGTTTTTACCATAAAAAAACCTGATTTTACCTCTGTAAAATAAGGGCTTTAAATCAGACTTTATCCGAAAATTGGTTGCCGATATGGTCCAAAAATCCCAAAATCAGTGAAAAGGTAATAATTAAAGCTGCGGTAAAAACAGATAATGAAGGATCAGGATTTATGGACATGACCGTCAGCGTCAATAAAATGCCGTAACCTATCCAAAGTAGAAGCTTCATTTGATAAAAAGCCTACTCCCGGAAAATCAGAGGTTAAACCAATCAGTGTAAGAAGTCTGTAAGACAATATTCGGCTGGTCTTTAAGCTAATCTTACCTCGTTCTCACTACATTATTATTGCCAAGGCATAAAATTCTGTTTAGAGGTGGGGTGATAAAAATTCCTTCATAAAAGAAGCAGATATGAATAAAGCTGTTTTTCTGGATAAAGACGGTACCTTAATAAATAACATTCCTTTTAATATTGATTTCCGGTTTGTGAAATTTTATCCCGACGTTTTATATTGCCTGAGAGTTTTTCAGGAACAGGATTACAAATTGTTTTTAGTGACTAACCAGTCAGGAATTGCGTTGGGGCGATTCAGAGAAAAAGACTTCTTTAAATATAGGAAAAACTTTCTAATCCATTTGGAAAAAAATGGCATTTATCTGACTGATTTTGTCTATTGTCCTCACCATCCTGATGGAGCAATAGCCCGATATTCCCGTCAGTGTAAGTGCCGTAAACCTCATTCCGGCATGATCGATGATCTCATTAAAACTTATAAAATAAACAGGGAAACATCCTGGATGATCGGAGATATTCTGGACGATGCAGAAGCAGGCATTAGGGCAAATCTAAACACGATTATGGTCGATAACGGTACTGAAAATGAGTGGTATGTCAATGATTTAAGGCGGCCGGAATTTATTGTCAATAATTTTGTAGAGGCAACTAAAGTCATCGTTGACGTTGAAATGCAAAAGCTGACGGATGAACTGGATATTATTACTACCGAAAGGTTTAACAACTGACAGAGTCAAACGGAGATTATTTCTAAAAGGATCAATTCCCGTGATCGAAAAGGAAATGTCTAAAATATGACAATTAATAAACGGCATCTGAAAAAAATTCTCGCTATCCGACTGGGCAGTATGGGAGAACTGTTGATGACTCAACCGGCTTTGCGATCAATCAAAGAATCCGTACCGGCAGCAGAGGTGACGTTGTTGACATCCTCGTCGGCATCGACGGTAACGCATATGCTCAGAGAAATTGACCGGACAATTATTGCCGATGTGCCCTGGGTAAGAAATGACACCCAAACCGATTCAAGTGAACTTGAACGCCTGATAACCAAAATCAGAAAGGAAGATTTTGACACAGCTTTTATTTTTTCCGTATATAGCCAATCTTCTCTGCCGGCTGCCTTTTTACTTTATGCAGCCCATATTCCCGTGCGTATCGCTTTTTCCAGGGAGAATCCTTACAAACTTTTAACACATTGGAAAAGGGAAGAGGAACCTAAGATTGTCATCCGGCACGAAGTTGAACGTCAATTATCTTTAACTAAATTTATGGGGATGGAAACTTCGGATATTTCACTCAGGCTCAAGATTGATTCAAAGGATCAGGAGAGGGCTATTTCTTTATTGTTAAAAAAAGGTGTGGATCCCGATAAAAGGATGGCAGTTGTGCATCCGGGGGCTTCGGATCTGGTCCGCAGGTATAATCCCGGTGCGTATTCCCATATCATTACCCATTTAACTTCAGTCCACGGATACCAAGTAGTCGTGACCGGCAGCCGGGAAGAATCGCGTTTGGCCGAATTTATTACCAAGAATTCGTTATCCCGGGAAGCGGTTAACCTGACCGGGGCAACAACCACCGGCATGCTTGCTGCCGTTATTGAACGTTCATCTTTGTTTATCGGCAATAACAGCGGACCTGCGCATTTGTCAGCCGGTGTCGGGACCCCGGCCGTTATTTTGTATGCTTTAACTAATACGCAGCATCAACCGTGGAATATTCCATCGAAAATACTCCATTTCTCCGCACCCTGTACCGACTGCCGACGGGGATATTGTCTTCTCCCTGCCGGCCATTCGATGAAGTCACATTTAAACCTGCCGCTGATTCTGCAAAATATCGATGACTTAATAAAAGAAACGCACGGCCGGGAGAAATTGGGCGGCTGGGAAACAAATATTTTCCCCAGGATTTTTCTTAAAATCCACTCATACCTGTTATAAACTTTCATGAACGAATATCAGATAACCGGAAAAAAGTTGTTAAGCGATGACATTGCCGTCTTTCAGTTATCGCCAGTGGCTAAAGAGCTTTTAACTTTCCAACCCGGTCAATATTGTCTGATTTCCGATCCCGATTTTGAGAAACCTGAAGAGGAGCATATATTTTCCATCGCTTCAGAGCCTGAAAACCGCCATCATCTGGAGTTTGCCGTCAGAGCTTACGGGAGATGGACGAAAAACCTGTTAAAGCAGGAGAAGGGTAAAAAACTGAAAATAAGAGGTTTCTTTGGCAAATTCCTAATGCCGGAAAAATGCGGCGCTGCAGTTTTTCTGGTCGGCGGGGTAGGGATATCTCCGGTAATTTCCATACTGAGGCATTTGGCCAGGAAAAAATCTGACAGTTACTTGCGTTTATTTTATGGTAACAGAACTCCTGACAGTGCCGTCTATGGAACGGAACTTAAAGAGCTGGAGAAAGATTTGCCGGGATTTAAAGTCATTGAAGTTTTTTCAGAATCACCCGGTAATACAGACGCTTTGTCAGGATTTATTTCCAGGGAGCTTTTAACTTCGGAAATAGATATGCAATTGCTGCCTGTTTTTTTTATCAGCGGCCCGCCTGTTTTTTTAATAAAAATGGCAGGAATTTTGAAGGAGTTGGGAGTTCCCCCGAAAAATATTAAAATGGAAAAAATAATTTCTCCCCGGCTACCATTCCTTCATCCGGTAAACAAAAAATAAAGACTCCTGCACCGCTTTTTTTCCATTTGTTATAATACTCCTAATTTTATGCAAAGTGAGTTTTCCGCCGGCGGGCTTGTCTATAAGAGAGAACATAGTAAAAGAAAATGGCTGGTCGCGCAACATTCACAGCACAAAGGCTGGGTTTTTCCGAAAGGCTTAATAGGAGATCATAAGACGGGGGAAACAGCGGAAGAAACAGCCCTACGGGAAGTCGCCGAAGAAACAGGCATTGCCGGAAAAATAGTCGCAGAATTGAAACCTGTGAGTTACTACTATACCTGGCAGGGTGAAAAAAAATTCAAAACTGTAACCTATTTTTTAATGGAATATGCATCCGGTGATACGGCTGATCACGATTGGGAGATGTCACAGGTAGAATGGATACCGGAGGCTGAGGTTATTAAAAAACTTAGTTTCAAATCAGATAAAGAGGCCTTTGCGGAAGCACTGAAAAAAGTTGCCCCCGTAGGTTAACGGACAGACCGCAGGATTCCGGATCCTGATATGTGGGTTCGATTCCCGCCGGGGGCGCCTGATGAAAACAAACGATATTGATTTTATTTTTGAGGCCGCTTCCTTAAAAAGGCTCGAAAGAACTGGCTGGCAGATTTTAGGCGGGGGCAACCGGGAATCCATTGCCGGGCATTCATTCATGGTGGCAGTCATTGCTTATGTTCTAGCCGTTAGATCCCGGGCGGATACGGAAAAAGTCCTGTTGATGAGTTTGTTTCATGATTTTGAGGAAAGCAGGACAGGAGACGTTTATAAATTGGCAGATTTATATACCCGGTCCGACAAAGACAAAGCTATCCGGGCGGCGTTTTCCAATATGCCTGAATCTGGTAAAATAACCGGGATTCTTACGGAGTATCATCAGTCAAAATCTCCGGAAGCAAAATTAGTTAAAGATGCCGATACGCTGGCGCTTTGTATCGAACTGAAAGTTCTGATGGAAAACGGCAATCAAAATGCAGGGGAGTGGTTAAAAGCCAATCTGGAAATTTTAAAAATCAAGCAGGCCAGAGAATTGGGGAAAAGCCTGCTGAAGGCAAATTCCCAGGACTGGTGGAAAAAACAGCGTCAGGTTTTGCATAAACTGATGGCCAAATAAAAGAGTTATAGGAGGAGTCGGATAGTGGTTCATTCCACACGCTTGGAAAGCGTGCGCCGCAAGGCTCGTGGGTTCGAATCCCACCTCCTCCGCCACGTAATAAATTCGCAAAGCGAATTTAAACGTGGCTGGAGCGTTGAAATTTATGAAATAAATTTCTTACGCTGCCGCCTTCATGTTTTACTATACGTATATTCTTCAAAGCATAAAGTATAAGACTTTCTATATCGGATATACCTCAAATTTAAAGAAAAGACTTCAAGAACATAACTCCAGCAAGAGTTTGGCTACTAAACCATATATTCCCTACAAACTCATCTTCTATGAAGCATTTCTTCATCAGGTTGATGCAAAAAACAGGGAAGAATATCTAAAAGGTGGTTATGGAAGAAAATCAATTAAGGCACTGCTTAAAAGATATCTGAATAATACTTCAAATCCGAAGGAACGTTGAACGTAAGATCTTGCGGTGTAAGATCAACGTTCTTACGTTCCGGTTCAGGAAGATCTTTTATGAAGATGTATAATCTGATAAACTCTCTATTATGAAATTAAGTATTCTATTTTTAACCTGTGCGAATAATCAGGAGGCTGACAAAATCTCTACCGCATTGTTGGAGAAAAAACTAGTTTTCTGTGTTAAAAAACAGCCTGTTTCATCTTCTTTCTTGTGGAAAGGAAAAATAGATTTATCTGATGAGGTTTTAATGATAATCGAAACTTTGGAGAATAATTTCAAGAAAATAGATAAGGAAGTGTCAAAATTGCATAGTTATGATACTTATGTGTTGATGGCAGTACCGGTTTCTCAAACAACTGATAAAGTAGAAAAGTGGGTTAAGGCTGAATTGTCGAAATAAGTTATAACACTGTAAATGGTGCTCCGCAAAGAATAATTTTGCCGTCTTTAAAATCAAAATAATGAAAAAAGAATTCATATATTTATTTATTTTGATTTTTCCCATATTTTTCGCTTCAAGAGCACTTTTCCATGCAGGTTTCTTCCGGACGGTTGATGACATATCAGTTGTAAGAATCAATTATATGGAAAAAGAACTGAGACGAAATAACTGGCTGAATAATTTCCCGGTTAGGCTGTCAGGAGAATTGTCCAATAACTACGGGTACCCTCTTTATCTTTTTTATGCACCCCTTACATACTATGCTGGGGCTATTCTTAAGATTTTGTTTCCTCTTTCCCACATTGTGGCAACTAAATATATATATGTTTTTCCCTTGATATTCGGTCCTTTCGCTTTTTACTTTGCTGCCCGCCAGAAAATGCGTCCTTTCCCTGCTTTGGTAGCCTCAACTTTTTTTACCCTGTTTCCTTACCGTGGATTTAATACATACGTTCGCGGCGCTGTGGCGGAAGCATGGGCCATATCCTTTATGCCTCTTGCATTCGGCGGTCTTTTTCTTCTTCAAAAGAAGAAACCGGTCGGGGCTGTAATTTTTGCGTTATCATGCTTTCTTATTCTGGTTTCCCATAACATCGTCGGTTTCTTATTTCTCGGATTCACATTTGTATACGGGTTACTTTTTTTCCTAAAGAACAAAAACTTCTGGAAATATTTATTTCTCGCTCTCGGTATGTCCGCCTTCTTTTTGATACCCATGCTTTACTACTTAAAAGTCATCAGAGTAACTTATCTTGATGTAAATACGACTTATATTCTGGGTACTCTTATCCCGGCAGACAAATTGCTTAATATTCAAAAAGAGCGCTCATTATATGGTGAAGGTTTATTGATGGGAATATCCGGCATACTATTTCCTTTTATTGTCGGCGGATTAATTTACTATGGCTACAAAAAATATACCCGTCATAAAATATTTCGGGAAAAATTTTTTTGGGGAATTTCCGCTTTAATTCTTTATATTTTGCTTTTTAAACCGTTTGAATTTTTTTGGCAGATGACAATGCCGGTTACGGGCATTTTGCAATTTACCTGGAGATTATTGGCTCTTCTAGCCTTTATTATTCCTTTGTTTCTGGGTCTGTGGATCAATGATATTTCCAGTTTATTTGTAAAATCAGCTTTAACTGTTGCTGTTGTGGTCAGTTGCATAATTTTTACGGCAAATTTTAAACCTGAAGCATATTCATATTTTTATGAGTATCAACCCGAAGGCCTTTGCGCCACCACATCAAATCAGGATGAATATCTGCCTATATGGGTAAAAGGCTGTCCGCCGCCGAGAACCCCTCTGGAAATTTCATCAAAAGGTTCCATAAAAATAACTGAAGATAATTCACTTACAGTTAAAGCCGATGTTGCCGTAGAAAAGCCTGGCGAATTGAGAATAAATAAGTTTTATTTTCCCGGCTGGCATGTGTTGGTTGACGGAGAAGAAAGCCAACTCGACTACAATTTTTCAAAGGACGGGATTTTCCGCACTTCGCTTTCTCCCGGAGAGCACCAAGTTGAAGTTGTATATAAGAAAACAGAAATCATGTGGCTGTCCGATTTATTCTCTTTAACTTCTTTTTCCATACTATTATATAAACTTTGGAAGTTAAGGCCCGCACATAAAGCCATAAGGAGATAGCCTTATCCTATAGTCTTATTGACATTTGACGCAAAATAAGGTATATTTAAAATCTGGCAGATTTAAAAAAATAAATCTGTTTAAATTTGATAGCGTTTAAGTAAGTAAAGATACCCTGAAATATTCCACTTGTATCGTTTCAACTTCCCCAAAACAAGTCTCATTTAGACAGTTTCATTTATTTAAGTTATTTAGTATTTTTCCGCTTTAAAGCGGAAGTGTGAAGGAGTTATAAAAATGGCAAAAAATCTTTTTGTCGGCAGTCTTCCTTTCTCTACAACTGAGGAAGCTTTGGGGCAGTTATTTGCCCAATACGGACAAGTCCAATCCGTTAATGTTATTAAGGACAGATATTCCGGCCAAAGCCGGGGATTCGCTTTTGTCGAAATGTCGACAGATGAAGAAGCCAAGGAAGCTATTGATAAGCTGAATGGCCATAACCTGGAAGGCAGAAATATCGTGGTTAAAGAAGCTCTTCCCAAGCCGGAATATTCCGGTGATCGCGGTCCCGGAGGCGGAGGCGGAGGCGGAGGCCGTGGCGGTCCAGGACGAGGCGGCGGCGGAGGCCGTGGCGGTTTCGGTGGCGGCAGATCACAGCGAAGGTATTAAACTTCCTGATTCTGATCATCTAAATCCGTTATAATTCATTCATGCAGGTTAACCCGGTTGCTGAAGAGGCAGCTGACGGTCAAGTGCGGGAAAATTACAGACGGCTTAAAATAGCCTTAAATTCAGCGTCCCTGCCGGCCTTTTTCACATATCTTGGAGCTTTTCAAGAATATCTGGATTATCTTACAGGACAACTTACGGACAATCTTGAAGATGGTCGTTTTAAAACAATAGCCTCAGAGCTCTCCAATGAGTTCGTGACCAAAATCGGCAGCGTTCTCAAAAAATCGGACCGGCTGGAGGAATGGCTTACGATCAATAAGCAGAATCCATCGTTTTATAATTTTCAAAGAGATTTACAGTCCATAATCTTAATAAACGTTAAATTGGCCTGTATTTTCGTTGCTTTAAGGGAAGCGGTAAAAGGCTGGGCTGTGGCGGCCAAGCAATTGCCCCGATCAGCAGGCGCAACCTCCCCGGCAGCACAGGAATTTAAAAATGATGAATTTATTTCCGAATATATATTAAAAGAAACAGTTTCTCCAGACGTTGCTTCCAATTCCGCACTGGCTGTCGGAAGCCATGCCATAACCGGATCAGGAAATTCCCTGGCAAGAAATCTTCTGCCTGAGTACCTTCGTCTTTGCGACAGCGATCTGAATTCCTACATGAAGAAGGACTATTTCTGGGTTCTGCGAGTGCAGCTAGAGGAAAAAATCTTGTCAGTTTTGTCCACATTCCCGCACCTTATTTTTTCCCCTTATAACGTCATGATTGAATATACACAAAAGTACGCCAACTTTTACGAGCTGTTATACTTTCTATATGAAAAATTTCCCACATTGGCCATGCAGCGGTTGATATTCAGCGCCTATATGCATTTTTAATTTAAATTAGTTTTTTCCGTCACCGCTCATTTGACAATAGTTCTGTGATGTGGTTTGATACCTTCCTTATGCCCAGAATTCCGGAATTATTCTTTACGGAGGGATTATCTGCGGTTAACCGGACAATTTCTGAAAAAATGAATTCCCCTCAGGTGTTAAAGTCCTTTGGGTGGAAAATGCTACAGGGGATGACCGGTTTGCCCAATCTCGGTGTAGCGATTGAAGAAGCAGAAAGAAAAATACCTGATACGGGTTTTGGACCGACTGTGAGGAGTTTGTTGGAATCGGTAAATATTTCCGTAAAAATCGACAATTCCGAAGACCGGCCGGAATGGACCAGGCAGGAAGGAGCTGGGGTATTATTTTACGGAAATCACCAGGAAATATTTGAACCGCTGTTTTTAATATCTTTAATGGATAGAGATGATATTTCCTTTATGTGTGCCAGTTTTATACCCCACTTTGGCGATAATTTAAAGGAGCATGCTCTGACGGTTTTAGCCAGAAGATTCACATCAGACTACAGGTACAGAATGAATTTTATCGAAAAATTTTTTCTGCCTGATCCGGGAATAACTTCGGAAGAAGCCATAGAACATAATGAAAAATCCATAAGGGAAGCAGCTATAAGGTTAATGAATGGAAATGCGGTGGGCGTTTATCCTTCTGCCAGCAAGAACACCATAAATACCAGGTGGTTTAACGGTATAGGCAGAATTCTGGAACAAATTCCGAATGAAATTCAGCCAGGTGTCCTATTAGTTCCCGTCCATACATTACCTGTGCCGGTATTTAAAATTCTGAGAAATATTCAAAAAAGATATGCCGGTGGGAAACCTCCTGAAAACATTGAAGTCTCTTTGTCACTGGGAGAACCGGTCAGTATAGCCGCTTTGAGTATTGAAGGAAAATCTGCAGAAGAGATAACAACCTTACTGCAAAAAAGATATGTTGTAGAATTCTGCAATAAACCGGATTCCAATCCGGGTATAATTTAGCCTATCATTTTGGTAAAATAGAGCCTTGAGATATTGGAGAGGTCGCATAGTTGGTCTAGTGCGGCGGTCTTGAAAACCGCTAGGGCTGCAAGGTCCTCGTGGGTTCGAATCCCACCCTCTCCGCAATGTTTTTCTTCAGAAAGAAGATAGTCGGACCTCAAAATAAAAAAATAATCTTCCTATTATGCGGGTGGCCGGGAAAAATATGGCATTATTTACTGACTGCGAAATTGTTGGAATTTCATGGATATCAAAGCATAATTTATGAATTTGATAATAATATTCTTTCCTCTTCAATAACCGGAACTGTAAATAATACCGTTTCAGTGAAAAACGATATTATTAAAGAGGTTAATCGGTTTAAACATCTGGGTTATACGGATTTTGCGGTATTTGGGACCAGTTACGGAACAATAATTGCCTTTATGGTCGCTAATAATGAACCGAACATTTCCAGACTAATTGTCAACCTAAGCGGAGCAGACCTGGCAGAGACGGTATGGACTTGGAATAAAGGGAAGGAAAGCCTGGTAAAAAACGGGATAATTCATCAGGGTATTTCTCTTAATAAGTTGAAAGAAAAATGGTCTTTCCTAAGTCCTTTGAATAATATTAAGAATATGAGGGACAGGAAAATTTTATTTTATCTTTCTCAAAAAGATAATGTAATACCTTATAAATTGCAGATCCGTTTGTTAAACGGATTGAATAAAATCAGTAATAATGTTCATGTTAGTGTAAATCACTATTCAAATCATCTTTTTTCAGCTCTGTTTAATTTAGTACTATTTGATAAATATGTTAAATTCCTGGAAAAGAGAAGCTAAAAAACGTTCCAATATCGTTCCACGCTCCCCCAACATATCAAGCTAGTAGTACCTCAGTTTCTTCTCAGATTTGGTCTTTAGAATAATAAACTTCACATGAAAATTGTTATCCTTGTTCTAAGTTTAGGGCTAATCGTAGCGGCTGTTCTTCATTGGCGATCTTCGTATTCAATTCATCAGGCGGCGGCAAATCTGAATGGGAAGTGAATTTGATGATTGGGGATTTAAGCGGCAAAGCGGCAAAACAGGCCATATCAATTGAAAAAAAATATCAAATTGTCACAAAATTTGTAAAAGATAAGAATATATCCAGGAATATGACCGGTTACTATGTTTTTGCCTGGTGGAGGTATGATCATGCGGTACATCCGAAAACCCCCTCGGTCATTCTGGAAACAGGTTTTCTATCCAGCCCGGCCGACAGAAAAATCATCGTGGGAAATCCCGGACTGCCAGCTGCAGGTTTAGCAGCGGGAATGGTTGAATTTCTTCAGTCTGAAAACTTGTTAACCGACTGATCATGATTCAGTGTTATTCCTTCAGGGCATCTTCTTTAGTTTGATGGACTGTTCCGTCCAAATGTTCAGGCGGAGAATAGATGGTATAAAGTTTCATCATACCGTCAGCTGTATTTTTAACATTGTGCCTGACTCCGGCAGGAATGACGATTGCGAAATCGTCTTTGACGAAGCGGACTACACCATCTAGAGTGACTTCTCCCTCTCCGCTCTCGATTCTGATGAATTGATCGTGCTCCTTGTGTACTTCTTCACCGATCTCTTCACCCGGATTAAGGGCCATGACTACCAGCTGGCTGTTTTTGGCAGTGTAAAGAACCCGGCGGAAAAAGCTGTTATCCAGAGTATCTTTTTCAATATTGGTAATAAAACCGTTCATATAATCACCTCCGATGAAAATTATATCAGAGAAAGAGGGAAGGGTTGATTTTATATTTTAATACGGTTATATTAGGTAATATAAAAGTTTAGTTGAAGGGAGATAATCTATGGCAGATGAAGATAAAGAATCAGGCACGGAATTAAGGGGCAATAAATTGATATGGCTGGCCGGGGCAGTAGTTCTTTTAATCGCCGGCTGGTTCGGATTAAGAGCGATTTTCGGCTCAATGGAAAGCTATAAAGTTACTTTGATAGATGCCCCGAATGAGGTCAATGCAGGCACAACAGCCACTTTTACCTGGAGGGTAGACGGACCGGCTACAACCATAAACCAGACTGCGATACGGCTGGGAAGTGTATCCCAACCAGGCGAGTTGGGCAAAGATGTCAAACCCGAAAATACCCAGTACAGCCTCTTTGTTCAGGATTTTGCCAGCGGTGAATTTAATATTCCACTGCAATTTGTAGGCAATATTGCCATGCCTAATCCCGGGGTATTTTATTACCGGGTCCAGGCACTGGTTAAAGACAAGAATTACTGGAGTGATGAATATACACTTGAGGTCAAGCAGCCGGAATATAAAGTTTCCATAGTGGATGCTCCGACCCAGGGAACTGAAGGCAGTGTATTGACTTTTACCTGGGACGTATCGGGTGTACCGACTACAATCAACCATACATCCGTTCATTTCAGTACGGAATCTACTCCCGGAGAACTGGCCAAAAATGTGGCACCGGATGCAACGAGCTATGAAGACCTGATTCAGGATTTCGCCAAGGGAACATATAATATTCCCTTCAGGTTTATAGGAAACCATACATTCGACGATGCGGGAACCTTGTATTACCGGGCGCACGCCATCATCAACAACGAACATTATTGGACTGAGGAAAAAACTATAGAGATAAGCCCAGCCGGAAGAGTCTCGCCCACGGAAGTACCTGAAGCAACTGACGTTCCTGAAGAGGAATAATTACTAAGGACCCGGAGCGGCAGTCGGTTGGGGATTAATTCCCCAGTCGCGGCAGATCTTCAACTTAATTTGGTCAACCTGTGATTTGGCCAGGCCGGATAATTCGCTTTCCAATTTTCCTTTTAGCGATTCTTCCGTTTCCGTAATCTTTTTCGTGAGTGTTCCCGATGCATTTTCGACAGCTCCCTGCATCAGGTTTTCAAGCTGATTCTTGCCCGCTTCAGTGAGCTTATCGCTTACTCCCAGGACAAAAGACCCCTTTGCCCGCTGTAATTTGATGGCGTATTTGCCTTTAATGGCGCCTAAAGTAACCATGCCGAAAATTATAGTCAGGGAAATCACAGCCAATAAAAAAAGAAATCCGGATTTCGGTTTATTCATTATTTTTATGATAACACATAGCCTTTAATGCCTGTTTGATAACAAGCCGGTTATCATAATTTTTACTGATTTTTTCCAGTCGGGAACGGGGAAATTTTTTCATTTCAGCTATTTTTAGTGCCAGCTGCGGCATACAGCGGACGATGTTGTCGATGATGGTAACCCTGGCTGATCGGGCTGTCCGGGATAGCGGATTCAAGTCTATGGCAATAACTGTTTTCCCCATGGCAGTCATAGCCCTGCAGCGGTCCCCGTCCTCAAGAGGAACCAGGACACAATCAGCTTTGCCTATTCCTTCCCTTATGGTGATTTTCCTCCGGCTGGCTATTCCCGGAATAACCATTTTTTCATATTTAGATGATTTAAGCAGGTGACGGCCGGCTTTTTCCCCCAGAAAATTTTCTATGGTTTCTACCCGTTTTTTCGAATGATGGTATAGATTGACTTCGAGCGGACAGTCCAGGATTTTCGCGATTTTGATAAAATAGGCAGACGATAGAGCTGCCGCATTTCCGTTTAGAGATAGCACGGGTTTTTCCGACAAAAGCAGAAAAGCGGCTGCGGCATTGACCGCCGATTTGGCAAACGGATGTGTCCTTTCACCCAAAAGATAATCAAAAGCTTCCCCTCGCCCATGGGCTATCAAACCTGAAATAGAAGTGATACCAAGCCTGACTCCATTTGTCAGTTTCTCCCTGACAACTAATGAAAAATAGCGGGGATGGTTCGGGTCTGTCATTTTTCAAGCTGGGCAATTTCACCTGTAATAATCAGCTCTTCCTGCCGGAAACTATGGTCGCCAAAGGGTATATTGGCAAGAACGACTTCACCCAGGATATTCATCGTAGCAATTCCTCCGGACCTGTTAATTTTCCTGATTATGGATTCGGTCCTTCCGGTCAAAAGCCTGCTTTGACGGCAATAATCATATGACAATTTAAGTATCTCATCCAGACCGAGCCGGGATGCTTCTCTGATCTTTTTAAGTGCCGAATCAGCTGCTTTGCTGATTCTGGATAAGCTTTCCGGAGATTCAAGGATGCCTTTGGTTGCAATCGGTCCGAGCATGACTGCGTATAATTTCCGGCCTGTCAGTCTGATTTTTTGAAAACGCGGAGGTATTCCCGGTTTCAATTTGTTGAGAAAACCGCCGGTTGTTTGGGTGGCCACTGTGCCCAGGCCGGTTTTATCGGTAATTTCAGCGGCGTGGGCCATCATAACCAGTTTTGACCGGGGTGTTTTCAATTTCCACAAAGCGTCGGCAGAGAGAAGGGCTCCCAATGCTGAAGCGCCGCTTATGCCGAAACCCCAGCCCAGCGGCAACGGAGAATTAATCTTAATCCCGAGAGGACTGCTGTCCAAAAAATTAAGGGCAGTTGCGACAGTCGGCAGATCTATGGATTGGCCGTTGAAAAATATGGCGTTCTTATCCGTTCGTCTGGCTGTGACTTCAACCTGCCGGTTGACTGTTGCGCCGATTCCGGTTGACCCGGAATCCGCATAATAGGAATAGGGATGCTTTTTTTGCCAGAGCCCTTCTTTCAAAAATGGTCTGAATATAAAGCTTAAAGCAGCCGGTACCAGTGATTTGGCCTGATTCATAAATATATAGTCGGGGGAAGTTTTTCTTTCCTTCCTAAGTAATCATCCGGCTGATGCTATAATACCTCTCGGGAAAGACTTTACATGACCGACGTCGAGCTTATCAAGTCAAAGATAGATATCGTTGCCTTCATCTCCGATTATGTCAATCTTAAAAAAGCCGGCAGGAATTTCAAAGGTTTATGCCCCTTCCACAGTGAAAAATCTCCCTCTTTTATAGTATCTCCCGAACGCCAGTCATGGCATTGTTTCGGAGCCTGCGCTATGGGCGGTGATGCCATTACCTTTTACGAAAAATGGGAAGGCATCGATTTTCTGGAAGCTTTAAAGGCTCTGGCTGAACGGACAGGCATAACTTTGCAAAAATATACTCCGACTTCCGAGGTACTTCTCAAGGAGAAACTGTATGCCGTCAACAATTTGGCTGCCGATTTTTTCCATTTTCTGTTGACTGAACACCCAATCGGCGAAAAAGCCAGGAATTATCTCAAAGACAGAAAGATCAGGAAGGAAACCGCGGCAAATTTCCGGCTTGGCTATTCACCGGAAAGCTGGGACAGCCTCAATAAGTTCCTCTTAAAAAAAGGATTTTCCCAATCGGATATTTACTCATCAGGTTTGGTTATCCGCAGTGACAGGGGGTCTTATTACGATAGGTTCCGGGGACGACTGATGTTTACTTTACATGACCACAGGGGGAAATGCGCCGGTTTTTCAGGCAGGAAACTGCCGCCGCAACCCGAAGCCGAAGCCAAATATATTAATTCACCGGAAACGCCGGTCTACATAAAAGGCAATATTCTGTACGGCCTGGATAAAACCCGGGAATTTATCAAAAAAAGCCAGCAGGCAGTCATAGTCGAAGGTGAATTCGATTTTCTGGCATCTTTTCAAAGCGGCGTCAGCAATGTAGTTGCCATCAAAGGATCGGCTTTGACTGAAAATCAAACTTTGCTATTGAAAAGATTTACGGAAAATATTCTGCTGGCTTTGGATGCGGATTTTGCCGGCAATGAGGCTGCCAAAAGGGGAATTGAAATTGCCGAAAATGCCGGCATGATGGTCAAAGTAGTAAAGCTGCTTCAGGGTAAGGATCCGGCTGAATGTGTTGCGAAAGGAGAGCATTTTTGGAAAAAGTCGGTTGAAAAGGCTGTACCCATCTATGATTTCGTCATTGAACAGGCATTTGCCAAATATAATCCTCAGGAAGTCAATGGAAAAAGGAAAATTTCAGAAGAAATTATCCCCTTTCTGGTAAAAATCCGTAATTCAATAGTTTTATCCCATTACATAAAAAAATGCGCCCGCGATCTCGACGTGACCGAAGAATCCATCGAAATGGCCATTGAGAATTTTAATAAAACAAAAAACCGGCCTAAAATTAAGGCAGAAGTTAAAAACGAGGTAAAAAACAGGCAGGAACTTTTGGAAGAGCATTTTTTGGCATTGCTTCTCCAATCGGATAAAATTCATGAATCGCTTGAAAAGGTCGAGACAATTATATCCAGGGATGATTTCCGCCAAAATGCCGTCAGCACAATTTTGAAACTGTTGGAAAAGCAATACCATGACAAGAAGAAACTGAAGATAGAAGATTTGAATATGAATATCTCTCCCGAAATCGCTCCTGTTTTCGATCTGGCATATATGTCCGATTTGGGGAATTTTTCAAAAGATGCGGTGCTTCTCGAGAAAGAACTGATAAAAACAGCCAAGCTCATCAGAAAGATGTCCCTTCGCGGGATTGTCAATGATCTTTCGACTAAAATGAAAGATTTAGAGAAAGCTGGCAAGACAGGGGAAATTGAAAAATTAGGAAATCAGGTCCGCCAAAATCTTCTGCTTCTCAAGGAGCTTGAGAATTAGTAAACTCGCGGTAAAATAACACTATGGCAAAAACAGCGGCAGCCAAACCCAAAACAGTCCAGGTCCTGAAAGATCTGATAAAAACGGGCAAGGAAAACGGCTTTATTACCCAGGACGAAATTTTAAATATTTTTCCCAAACCGGAAGACCATATTGAGGAACTTGATGAGTTATATGCCCAATTGATCAAGGCCGGAGTTGACGTTTTTGAAAATCTGTCCGACGAGGAAGAAAAAGAAGCGCAAAAGACGGTTTCGGAACTGGAAAAAGAGTTAGAATCTCTGGCAGTCATCCATGAAGGCGGTATTTCCGATCCGGTCAGAATGTATCTAAAGGAAATCGGCCGCACGCCGCTTTTAAAATTTGCCGACGAAATAAGCCTGGCCAAAAGGTATGAGAAAGGCGACCGGGCAGCCAAACAGAAACTGATAGAATCAAATTTGCGACTGGTCGTCTCGATCGCCAAAAAATATATCGGGCGCGGCTTGTCTTTGCTTGATCTGATCCAGGAAGGCAACCAGGGACTTATCCGCGCTGTCGAGAAATACGACTGGCGCAAAGGCTATAAATTTTCAACCTACGCTACCTGGTGGATCAGACAGGCCATCACCAGGGCTATTGCTGACCAGGCCAGAACTATCAGGATTCCGGTACACATGGTGGAGACAATAAATCGATTTCTGAAACTGTCAAGAAGACTGATGCAGGAGCTGGGCCGCGAACCGACTCCCGAAGAAATCGGTGAAGCCATGCAGATTGACGTATCCAAAGTAAGGGAAATAATGAAAGTCTCCCAGGAGCCGACATCACTCGCGACTCCGGTAGGCGATGACGAGGATTCACTTTTAGGAGATTTTATCCAGGATACCACTCAGCCTTCTCCTTATGATGCTGCTTCCCGTGAGCTTTTAAAAGAGCATCTTGAAGAAGTGCTCATGACATTGAGCGACCGGGAAAAAAGAGTCCTCATATTAAGATTCGGTCTGGAAGACGGCAGACCGAGAACTCTCGAGGAAGTCGGTGTGGAATTCGGAGTGACCCGCGAGAGAATCCGGCAAATTGAGGCTAAAGCCCTGCGTAAATTGCGCCACCCATCAAGAAGCAAGAAGTTAAAGGATTATTTGGAGTAAGTTTCTATCTCTTCTATGAGAATTCCCGATAAAAAATTAAATAGTGGTTTTTCCATGCCGGTTTTCGGTTTCGGTACCTGGCAAATCGGGGGTGATACCAGAAGGAATCATTTAAATGATGACCGGGGCCAGACTGCCGGTTTAATCCGTGCCATTGAAGAGGGAATTGTGCACATCGATACGGCCGAAAGGTATGCGGAGGGACATGCGGAAGAAATAATAGGGGCGGCAATCAAAAATTATAAGCGGGAAAAACTCTTTTTGGTATCTAAAGTCTGGCCGAATCATCTCAAATATGAAGATGTTTTAAAATCAGCCGAAGGAAGCCTAAAGAGGCTGAGGACTGATTATCTTGACCTCTACCTGATTCATATGCCCAATCATGCCATTCCGATTGCTGAAACGATGAGAGCCATGGACATGCTGAAGAAAGAGGGACTCATAAAAAATATCGGTGTCAGCAATTTTTCCGTCGACTCTTTGGCCGCAGCTCAAAAAGTCACCCAAAATAAAATAGTGGCCAATCAGGTCCATTACAACCTCATTTACCGTGAACCGGAAAAATCAAAGCTTTTGGAATACTGCCAAAAACACGATATTTTTCTGGTTGCCTGGCGGCCGGTAGAGAAAGGGATTCTGGGCAAATTCGCCAACCCGATTCTTGATGGAATATGTCTGAAATATAAAAAAACCGCAGTCCAGATTGCCATTAATTGGCTTGTCTGCCAAAAAAACGTCATAACTCTCGCCAAAATGGTCAATAGGAGGCATCTTGAGGAAAATCTGGGCAGTCTCGGCTGGCAGTTGGAAAAGGAGGATATCGAAAAATTAAGAACGGATTTCCCCGGTCAAAAATCGTTATCCGATGCTGTACGCCTCCAATAAATAATTTATCCGAACATCAGCAGTTCCGGTTTAAACAGCATAAGAAGTCCGATGGTTAGCATTATGATACCTCCGAAAAAATGGGAATAGCGGGCGTACTTTGTGTTTAAACCGAAGGCATGCAAAGTTAACATGGCTCCGGTAAAAACTATCAGATCGTCCAGCATGAATATAAAAATGTAAAAAAGCAGATAGCCGTAATATTTCCAGGAAGGCAAGGCTGACATGGATAATACTTTAGTGTAGACAGCAGGCAGCCCGGCCGAACAGATAAGCTCGATCAGATTGACAGCAAAAGCCAGGGCAATGATACCGATTATGGCCAGAAAAAAGTTGCCGGAGTGAGTGATTTTTTTTAATCTTTCAAAGACCTGGCGTTTCTTTCCCCCGCCCGCAACCTTGCATAAGCCCGATTTATTGACGTACCAGTCGTACAGATAATAACCTCCGGATGTGAGGGCAACCAAACCGACCAGATATCTTATCCAAACAACGTATCCAAGAAACAGAAATAAATTAAGCCAGGCTGACAGGAAGAGAAAATAGACGGCACCCGAGGCCGCGATAAAAGTAAAACCCAGGGTAAACATTCTCAGCCGGTTTTTAAGACCCAACAAAAGTGAAATCAAAAAAAGCAAAACCCACATGGCGCAGGGGTTGAAACCGTCCAAAAAAGCCACCGCAAACGTAAAAGCAGGAAGCGAGAGATCCCGGATAACGAGAGATCCGAAAAAGGGGACAGTAATTTTTTCCGGAATTTCCGGACCGGCTGATTTTTGAATTTCCCCGGTTTTGTTGTTTTGGTTGAGGCTTTCGACAATATCTTCACAGCCGGCCGCTTTGCTGATATAGGATTCGATAACGGCACCTGTTGTTTCGTCACTGCCGTAACCGGCGATATAATTTTTGCAGACTACGGTAAATGGTACTCCTGAGACATCGGCAAAAAGCCGATCGCCGACACGCGTCAGCAAAATAAGATTGTCTCTGTTTTTGGTGATTTCATATTCCCGCGTGACAAGACCCGGGTATTTTACCTTCAATTTTTCAAGGAAAATTTTTTCTTTGGCACAGTGAGGACAACCTTCGGCCGAGAAAAAATGAAGAGTAACAGAATTATCCTGGGCGGATGTTACTTTAGAAAAAAATAACAAGAAAATTGCCATGAGGCAACAGATTATAATTTTCTTCACATTTGAAAGTGTATCACAACTTACGGTGTGGGGAAGGGCTGGTCGAGCTGCATGCCTTCAATAATTGATTGTACTGAAGGCAGGATATTCAGGAGTCTCAAGATATAAGTTATCACTCCGACAATAATCGAAAAGCCGATGGTGGCTCCGAATGCATAGAAAATACCGCGGAAAAAACTCCTGATAGCCAGTTTGGGAATTGAAGGATGGATATTATCAGCGGCACGGTAAATCAGATCCAATTTACGGATGATTTCCTGGTCTTTTTCAGATAATTTATCCGAATTTTTTTTGAAATGTTTAAGATTGGTTTTAGGCATTTAAAAAAGTTTCGGCTGACTGTTATCCCTCTCCGGTTTGATCAAGTCTTCGCTGTTGTTTTCTGCATAATTTACCGCTCTTGATACCGGATAAGCTTCCATTTCATTTTCCGGAAAAGGCTTCAGAAAATCAAGCAGCTTGTTAGTTGCGGCAGATTCTTCCAGCCATTTTTCCTCATTCTTCTCTTCCAGTATAGCCGGCATGCGGTTATGGATAGGCGCAACCAGCGGATTCGGTTCCGTGGTAATAATGGTATAACTGAAAATCTCTTTCCCTTCCTCATCTTTCCAGACGTCAAATAGTCCGGCGAAGGAAAACAGATTTTCGGATTTTAACTTCAGGTAATAGGGGATTTTTTCTTTTCCGGTTTTTTTCCATTCATAAAAACCGCTGGCGGGCACCAGGCAGCGCTGTTTTTTAAACGGTATCCGATAAGAAACTTTTTCATTAATGGTTTCCGACCTGGCATTGATCATTTTGTACCCGATGGCCGGTTCCTTAGCCCACGAGGGAATAAGGCCCCATTTCATCAAAGAGACACGGCGTTTACTTTCGTTCGTAGTGACAACAGGCATAAAAAAACCGGGTTTGATGTTATAGCTCGATCTGAGCCTTGCCAGCCTGTTCTCCGTACCGAATCTCTTATAAAAATTTTCTCCCGGAACAATCGTATAGCTTCCGCACATTAAAAAATTACTTTATATTTTCTTCTTTTGCCCGTTGGAAGTCAAAGGCAAAAATATGGTGAATTCTGATCCCTTCCCCGGAGTACTTGCCACTTGTATTCTGCCTCCGTGTTGTTTGATGATATCATCTGAAATATAAAGTCCGATGCCGAAACTCGCATCTCCTTTTATCCTGTTTTTTTTAATCTGATAAAAGCGCCCGAAGATTTTTTGCTGTTCCTCTACCGGGATTCCGATACCGAAGTCGCGGACAGAAATTAATGCCTGTCCGTCCTGAATATCGCTACTGATGACAATTTTTTTACCTTTATGGGAATATTTAATGGCATTACTGATCAGATTTTTTAAGACTTGCGCCAGCCGGTCTTTATCGGCAGTTATTCTAACGGGTTTTCCGTTAACATAATCGATTTTTGTTTTGGTAGTTATTTTCATGTCACGGACAGTCTCTCTGATTAAGTTGTTTAAACTGAAAGAATGTTTATTTAACGTTAACTTACCTGCCTGGATTCTGGTGACATCCAAAAGTTCATAAACTAAATCAGTCATAAAATTAACCTGGGTATCCATCCTGCTAATATAGGTTTTAAATTGGCTTGGTTTGTCATTCTTTAACTTTTCCCGAATGATCTGAACATATCCCTTAATTGAGGTAAGCGGGGTTTTCAGTTCATGGGATGCGATGGAAATAAATTCATCTTTCCGGTTTTCTATTTCTTTTTGTTCGGTAATGTCTCTCCAGATTCCGACAAAGTAACGGATGTTGCCCAGATTGTCTTTAATGGGAGTTATGGAATGGGCGACATAAAACAGCTGACCGTTTTTCTTCTTGTTGATCATTGTATCCTGGAATGTTTCGCCTCCGGTGATTGTTTTCCACAAGTTATTATAAAAATCCCTGTCATGTTTGCCTGACTTTATTATTCTCGGTGAATTGCCTATTACCTCCTGCCTGCTGTATTGGGTTATTTTTTCAAAAGCTGGGTTAATATATTCAATAATGCCTTTTTTATCGGTAATAAAAATAGCCAGTTCAGCCTGCTCAACTGCGCTGTAAAATTTTCTCAATTCTTGTTTGGAATCGCGGAACTTGCTTAGAAACCAACTGACCTGGATCCCGATTACCAGGAAAAAAAGCATGCCAATTTCATCGGCATATGAGGCAACTCCGTCGGTCAGAGTATACGGAATAATATAACTTTTTATCATTATCAGGCATAAGACGGTTGATAGAAATCCGTAAAAAAATCCTCCATAACCTGCGGCAATAAATATGGCCGGAAAAAAAATCAGATACGGGAATTGACCGCCTATAAAAGGAATAAGCAGAATTCTTGTAATCGTACATAAGATGACCGATAAAAATGTCAAAAATAGCGCCATCGGTGCACTATAGGTTTTTAACATACGAAGTATGTCTGATATAAGTTATAAATACTTAGGAAAAAGGCAGGATGGACTTTATTTTTTTTCGGGAATGAAAGAACCCACTCATACAATATTCCCTTTTCTTCCGGGTGTCAATTCCACTTGATGAATTATAATATAAGTTGTGCCTGATTTAACTGTTTATGATTCTCTATCCGGCAGGAAAAAAAACTTTACATTCAAAAAACGTGTGACGGTTTATGTTTGCGGTGTCACTCCATACGATATTACCCATTTGGGTCATGCATTTACTTATGTTTCATTCGATTTGATAATCAGATATCTGGAATTTACAGGTATCCAGGTGACATATATTCAGAATGTGACAGATATCGATGATGATATTTTAAGAAAAGCGAAAGCATCAGGCCAGCCCTGGCGAAAATTGGCCGAAGTAAACTTCGCACGATTTTTGGATGATCTAAGGTGGCTGAACGTCAGGCAGCCGGATTTTTATCCCAGAGCAACTGACCATATCACGGAAATCATATCCCTGGTTAAGAAACTATTGGCAAAAGGATATGCTTATGAAAAGAACGGAAACGTCTATTTTGAAATTGTTAAAGACACAAGTTACGGTAAATTGAGCAAGCTTAACAGGGAACAGATGCTGCCGCTTCTCAAAGAAAGAGGCGGGAACCCACAAGATCCCGATAAGAAAAACCCTTTGGATTTTATCCTTTGGCGAAAACAAAAAAAAGGAGAACCGGCCTGGGAATCTCCCTGGGGCAATGGCCGGCCCGGCTGGCATATAGAATGTTCGGCTATGAGTTTGAAATATTTGGGAGTAAATATTGACATGCACGGAGGCGGCGGAGATCTGATTTATCCCCATCATGAATCGGAACTTGCCCAATCTGAAAAAGCCACAGGGGAATCTTTTGTTAATTTTTGGATGCACACCGGCATGCTTTATTATCAGGGTGAAAAAATGAGCAAGTCTCTGGGAAACCTGGTTTTTATCTCCGATTTGAAGGAAAAGTATTCCGCCAACGCGGTCCGGCTGTCACTTTTATCGCACCACTACCGCAAGGAATGGGAATTTCACGAAAATGAAATTACCCGGGCAGAGGAACTTAATAATTTATTCAAACAACTATGGTTGAAGCAGTCTTTCGGAGCGAAAGAAATCGACGTCACTCCTTTTAGGAAGAATTTCTTTTCTGCTTTAGATGATGATTTTAATTCACCAAAAGCGCTTCAGGCTTTGGAGCAAATGGCAACAATTTCAATCAAAACTGGAAAAAATATCACCCCGGCCAAAGCTTTCCTGAATAGAGCCTTTAACATACTCGGCCTGAGAGTGGAATATTAAATTTAGGGAATTGATTTATGTCTGATAATTATTTTAAGGAAATTAAAGAAGAGGCTTCCGATTTTTTTGAAGATTTTTGGGAACATGTAAGAAAAGGTAAACCTCAAAAAATATTCAAAAAAAGAATTGCTATAAATAACGGTATAAGAACTTCAGTCCGGCCGGCCTACCTTTTCGCTGAAAGAATCGACAATTTATTGAAATTATTATTCGGTGCTTCAATTGTTTTGTCAGCTTTTACTTCCTCATTTTTGGGATTTCCGACACTTTCCAAATTTCTTGAAGTGCTGATTTTTACCCTCTACGGCAGAATAATCATGTTTACCATCGGTATCAGCTATTTAACAATCGCACTTTGGAAACTGATGCATATAACAGATCAGCGTTGAGTGCATGAGGTTTGACTCTTTCCAAAAGTTTTTTTGGAGAGGATTCAGGAAACTGCAGGGATTCTATAAGTTAAATTCTTCCTTAGTTCAGAAGCGGCAAAATTTAGCCTTTTTTCAAACTTTTTCAAGTCTTTATCGGATTCGATACCATCCAAAAGATCATAACATAAAGGGCATAATTCTCTTCTGTTATGTATATAAAAGGAAAAGACCTTCCCGTCACTTAATGATTTCAGTATTCTTTCAAGATTATCCGTCTGCTGTTTAATTGCTCCGGGTATATGAGGAATTTGTGATTCCCAGAAAGAACCCCATTTATGCCGTTTGCACAATTCGCAAATTTTAATTGCTTCATTCATTACCATAAATCTATCTGAATAAAATTTAATTTATATTATTATCAGGTAAGTCTTGGAAAAGAATATCGGTCTATTGAAAGGATGGATTTAATTTAGAGTAAATGGTAAAATCCTTGCTGTATCTTAATAGGTCAATATTCCCCTGTAGCTCAACGGTAGAGCGGCTTCCTGTTAAGAAGAAGGTTGTAGGTTCGAATCCTACCGGGGGAGCACTACAAGTCTTAATATAACCTAAGTTTTGTCGCACTAGGACACTAAAAAGCGGTGATAGCACGGTGTTGGAAATCGCCTTATCCTTCACGAAAAACTTCTCAAAGAAGAACCGGATATAATGCCTTTTCAGGAAATCAGGCGCGTCTATATAAGTCTGATATATATTCCGGGATAATGCCAGCACTTCATCGATAAACGTCACGTCAAGCTGTCTTTTCTGATCCAATTCTGCAATTCTGCCGTCCAATGCGGTAATGTGAGATTCTATTTGTATGTGTTTTCGTCTAAAAATTTCCCGGCCTATTGTGTTGTCCAATAATCTATCTTCCAATCTATCCCGTTTTAACTCTAGGGCTTTCTTTTGATTCAGAATTCCCTTTTTTTGTTTAGTAATATTTTGCCTGTTAACATCTAAAAATTCTTTAGCCTTAATCCTGATAGCTTCAATAAATACCGGTGAAAATTCCAATTGTGTAAACTGGAATTCAACCTGTTTCTCAAGTTCCTCCATTTGAACATATCTAGACTTGCACCCGCCACGTTTAGCGCAATGGTAATATGCAATTTTCCCGCCGCGTCTTGCCAATTTCTTTTCGTTATAATGCCATTCTGCGGTATAGCGGAGTTTGCAATCGTCACAAAATATAAATTGCCTGAGTAAGAAATCATGTTTTCTTTGCCGGAGCATAAAGCCTCTATGTTTAGCAAGGATATATTGGTTAAGGAGATATGTTGGTTTATCAATTAACGGTTCATGGTTGCCGATTTTCTCCATATCATTCCATCGCATCAAACCATAATAAAAAGGATTTGTCAGTAAATTATGGACGACACTGAATTGAAGCGTTTTCCCTGTTCGGGAGCGCAAACCTTTCTCAAATAACCATTGTTGTAGTTTCTTAACAGTATAATTTCCAGTTGAGAATAATATAATTCCTTCTTTTACCAATTGGCCTTTCAAGGGATCAACAACCACGATACCTTTTCCCAATTCATTCTTCACATTCTCATATCCCAATGGCGCCCAACCCGGCCACCAGCCCTCCAACCATTTTTGGTTTAGTCCTTTCTTTGTTTTTCTACTTAAATCTCTTGAATAAAAAGCATTTACTCCTGCCAGAACCGTATCTAATAATCTACCTTCCGGTGATTCATCTAGCATTGGTTGTGTAACTGAAAGCAGACAGACACCCAATTTACTAAGTTTTTCTCTTACCAAGAAATGATCTGTTTCATTTCGAGCAAACCTATCAGTGTGCCAAACAATGATTGCGTCAACCGAATGTTCTTCACATTGATTTAACATTTCTTGAAATCCCGGCCGATCGATGGCGGTTGCAGTTTCACCTTCATCTGAAAAAATATCCACGACTTGATGGTTAAGTTTTTTAGCGTATTCAATACAAGATTTTTTCTGCGCGGAAATTGAATAGCCGAATTTAGCCTGTTCTTCTGTTGAAACTCGAACATAGATATAGCAGGACTTCATAGATTATTTTTAATACAAACCGTAAAAAATTGCGGGTTTAATACAAACCCGTTTGTTAATACTCAAGATTAAATTCTTATTGAAGTTCAATCTTTGCCGGTTTTCCAAAAGAAGCAAGCGGTTTATAGTGCAAAACCAAATAATCAGTTGCATCATCCGGGACAGCAAATAATAAATCGCCGGTAATAATTCCTTCCGGAGATAAAGCTGTCATTGATTCACCGGATAGTTTATTCAAGCCAATACCGGCAGATATAGCCTCACTTCTTTGCACTCCGTTGGCATCCTCTAATTTGAAATCCCAAAAACCGGACAACCTGAGATCATTTGTCCCGTGATTTACCAAAGTGACATTAACAACAACAAACACGTCACCCGGATTTCTCGGTTTATCGAACTGGTTTGAGCTATGCCAGTCAATCACTTTACTGTTTACCTTCATACCGATAACACCCCTTTGGATTGCATCGCCAATCTTAAATATTTCTTGTTCAAGCGTTGGTGACAGCGTGATAGTAGTGTTTGTTTTAGTTGTTGTCAGTGTGTTTAATTCTTGGTCAGAAAGGAACAAAGGTCTTAGGGATGAAGTAATTACAAATATGCCTATTACCACAAAAAATTTGACTATTCCCGATAAATCAAATTTCAACAAATCTTTAATTTTATTCCAGGATGGGGGAAAGATTATTAATCCCGATAGTAAATAAGCTATACGAACAGGTGGCGTTGTAAAATTCCCAAATAAGAATGACAACAGAAATATAAGTCCCAAAAACCATCCAAAAACAATTCCTAAAGTTATCTTTTTTATTAGTTTCTGTTCAGTTTTATCCATATTTCACCTCCAGACGGACAGATATTTAGAGCAGTTGGACAGCTTTTTCTAAATCCTGTGATTCTACATTCAGATAAACAGAGGTTGTTTCGAGTTTTCGATGTCCCAGCAAGTGTTGAATTGTGGCAATATCAACGCCGCGCCGTCGCAACGTAACACCGACGGTATGCCGGAGAATATGTGGCCCCCATTTCTTTTTCTCAATACCGGCAGCGTGGAGATAATGTTTAACCAGATAATAAACTGTGTTTTGACGCATTTGTTGAAGATTTTTACTTAGGAAAACGTATTGTTCTGGTTTTAATTCCTGCCTTTTGCCAAGATAAGTCTTTATTGCAAACAGAACTTTCAGATTCACCGGCACAAGATTTTCATCACCGCCTTTTCTTTTAACTCGGATGTAACCCGTCCCTTTTGTTCGGAACTCAATTTCTTTGACTTTCAGATTGATAAGTTCAGACACGCGGATACCTGTCCCAAGGAATAATTTCAATATTGCCAAATCCCGATCTCGGTAAAAAGGAGTCGCGGTTTCTTTGACTGTTGTTATAAGTCTTACCTGTTCATCTTCTGAAAGATAACTGATTGCAGTTGAGTGATTTTTAGGGGATTTGATTTCAGATGCCGGATTATTTTTAACCTTATTCCGTTTCAGCAAAAAGTTAAAGAAAGATTTGATACAGGCTAATTTCCGATTCATGTTTGCAGTAGAACCATTTTTTGAGTGGTTTTTAACTTCAAGCAGAAAATCCTCTATGTCTTTTTGCGTAATAGCAGAAGCATCAAAGATACTGCGTTTTTCAAGAAAAGGCAGGAATTTACCCAGCAGATCGTGGAGATAGGCAAGTTTGGTTTTTGAAGAAGCGTTTTCTAAATCGTATTTATACGATAGAAATTCGACTATCTGATTATGCAGACTGTTTTTCTTCATATTACGTTTTGTTTCTTAAATTTCTTCTCAATGTCGGAAAGGCGCACCCTGAACGCGCGGCCTATGCGAAACGCCGGGATTTGTCCGGAACGAATCCAACGGCGAAGCGTAGCCTGACTGACTTTAAGCAGTGCGGCAGTTTCTTGTAACGTTAATATTTGTTCTTCTGTATTCATTTTTTTCTCCCGATTTAATAGCTGTTTAATCTAATAAAAATATGTTGGTCTTTCCTCTTATTGACACCTATGTTCGGTAATGTAAACTTACAATTGTTAATACTTAGGTCGAAATTAAGGCTATCCGTTGCGTTAAACAGCTATTTAATTCAAATAAACTTTTTATTTCCTCTTTGTTTTCAACCGTTTCATTTTTAAACCTCTTTTTATGCACCTACTGAGACTTTTTCTATTCTCACGTTGAAATAACCGGGCAAACGTTTCCGTAATAGATTCCTCATGCAGAATAATTTTTGTCCCGTTATGGTGATACGGTATCGATAGGGTATGGTGATAGTATCGATACGGTATCAGGAACACCGCTATTTTGTTTGATAATCTCCTTAGGTTTTTTTACCCCAAGCATATATAGAGCCTCCTATAGTTAATTGGTTAATAATCATCTGTTTGGCCTTGCTTTCAAACCGCCATTCATCAGTTACCTTTAATACACAATCCCGGCATACCCACCGATATCTTCTCCAATCGATTACCCATCGGCCAGCTTTAACTGACCAGTGGCTTTTGCAGTGGTGATTGAAAAATAACCAAGAACCGAGCAATCGTTTAACTTTCTGGCAAAATCCGCAGACTTTACCTTGTTTTTTTCTAGTCTTGATGCGGATATGGTTGTTAAAACAGACTTGCAACATATTGATTTTTGTCCGCAACCCCTGTTTCATCGTGGCTAAACTCAGCTTCGGGTAACATTGGTAGTAGTATCATTCATCGTTTCTGTTTATTGCCGAAGCTGTGTCTGTGCCTGAAACCATTTTGGTTGTGTTTTAGAAATTTTTATGATATTTTTTCCACTGAAAAGGCCTTGTTTAACAGCGGGACTTTTTCAGGAATAAGGGCGGAGTATCTTACCGATCTCCGCCCATCTCTTTATTTTCCGGTTTTACTTCTTCCACGCGGGAAAAATCTCCTTGTGAATTCTTTTTTGTTTTCACAGCAACTACACAAGGCATACCGACCAACTTATCACTATCAACACCTTCTTCCTCCGGCTCTTTTCCTAAAATTGTGGTAACGATAGAGAAAAGTTTTGACTTTGGAGTGAATTTGTCGGATGCCAAACATGTAACCACGGTTCCTTCATGCTCTCCGGAAGAGATTCTAAATTTTAGACGAAGGGCATTGCCATGAGGTAAACCCGGCGCCTCAACATATCCTTCGTATGTTGCCGGATACTCGCTCTCAGGAATTAGCGGTAATCCGCCGTCCGAACTGACTTTAAATATTTTCCCCATAAAAACTCACCTCCTTTTAAAAAATTTATTAACTGTTAAATTTCCCGTTCACATTTATCACAAAAATATAGAACGTTAGGAAATCTATCACCGTTTAAAAACACATCATCGTATTTAATTTCAATATCAACTGGTTTACAGTTTAGGCAATACAATTTGTCAGCAATATAAAATCCAAGCACTTCATTATTTTGTATTTCTGTCATTGTTCACCTCCTTTCGTTAAAAAATTGATAAAGTAAACTTTTTAAGTCTTTCAAAGCATGGAGGAGCTTCTTGGGTTCAACCAGGACTTCTGATTTCCAGAAATTATCGGCCAGGGTTTGTATCTGTCGGGAATTTTCAAAAAGGAAATTTACTTTTGTTGGAGTTATCCGTTCCAGACCGGAAAATTTACAGCCCTCAGAGAGAAGGAATGCGGCAAGAGAAATACTGTCTGTAGAATACTTATTTAAGTTTTGATCTGTCATGTTTTTCCTTATTTTTATGATTTATTTTGTATTGGATATTTGCCATTAGTAATTCCAGCCACTGCCGGGCGGCTGTATTAATAGCATCACCACTTTTTAGTTTGTTGGGATCAATTATTTTCATTGCCCCAGCAATGATAAGGGAATTGAAAAAATATTCCGATTGTGGATGTATATGAGGGTTAAACCCGCAATGCGGATTTAAGACATCTCTAAATCCGTCAAATTAACCTCTTTTTGTATTCATCGATAGCGTCACGCACACTACTTGAAGCTATATTACCGCCTATATCAATCTCTGCTTTTTTATATACCTGACTCCAACTGTGATTCTTTTTGAACCAATACCAACCTCTATTTCTCACAATAGTAGGTCTTGTATCATAATCTTCGATATTCCCCCTAATAAAATGTTTTTCGTATTTTTTAACTTGAGCTGGTAATACATTCTTGATTATTTTCTCTATTTCTTCTGTTTTAACCGGCGGATACAGCTCGATCACCAATTTTGTGTCTTGGAAATATTGAGGAAATTCCTGTTCGGGGTAAATTATTTTAGCTTCGCAAGATATAAAATCTTGATTTGTTACCTCTCCGTAAATTACCGAATGAGCAATAATCCGATCAAAATTTGGCGGACGGCGATATTTTTTCCTTAAGTCCATAATACCGGACCGGAAATCATTTGATGGTAATAATCTTTCAGTTTTTTTCAAATTTCTAAGATATTTATTTTTATCTTTGATGCTCATTTTGCCCATTTTATTTGAATTGGCATCAGCAGTTTCGAGTTTAACTGTAGCTTTGATGTAGCTTTCCAATTGGCTATCTTTAACTTGCCAGGGAAAAGTAAACCAGGGTTTAGTGGGAGGTAATAGTAAAAGTTGTTTGTCTAGTCCCCATTTTTTTCTGAGCTTAATTAAATCTTGCAGGAAATCATCACGATCAACAAGAAAAGCTACCTCAGCAAATTTCCGGAGATCAGTAATTTTTATCGCAACTGGAGTGATTTTCATGTTTATTTTTATGATTAATATTTATTGTTGCGGCTATTTTAGCACTCCGGCAATGTAAGAAACAATTCAGCCGGTAGTGACGCTCTTTTGACTAAATTTTATGGTAAAATAGGCATAGCTGTCGAAATCGACAGTCTTATTAAGAAATAGAGATAAAGATGAGGATAGAAATATGTCATGGCAATCACTCACCGAACTGCTTAGTTTTACGGGTGTAAAAGATGCAACAATTTGGCAAGATGTTATATTTGGCGCTCTTCTAATTCCGTTTTCAATTGAATTTGTAAGACGGACTTTAAATTATTTTGAAAACCAGCAGCCATTAAAGATTCTTCTGAGCGGATATTTGTCAAAGAAGAATAAAATTATAATCTATTTATCTCAATTGCGAGCTTTAAAAAACGATAATCAGCTTGATAATAATCCCCAATATGCAATAGAAGTTCCAAATCCATCTCCGGTGCATAAAAACGCTTCAATCTTTGAAGGACGATGCAGAATTGATCCGGTCTGGTCAGAAGGAGATGGTGAATGTCTGGCCGATATGTATAACATTCTAGGTAAAGCGGGAAGACTTGGAGATGTCGAAGTAGGTAATTTAGTTAAAGATTGGGAAAAGTGGAACTCCCCGATAATATCAATCGGATTTAATCCCAAGACTAACTCCATAATTAAAAAATGTCAGCCTGTTTTCTATAGTTTAAAAGCAAAAACGTTTTCAGTAGGAGGAATAGAAATTGAAGGCGCCACTCTTGAAATAAAAGGACACGATACCGTTTTGGATTGCTTGACTCCTAATGATGGATCTATTATCCAAAAAACTTATATCAAAGACTCAAATATACCAGTAATGATTTTGGCTGGAATAGGCACGACAGGAACAAGCGCAGCTGGGTATTTTTTAAGGGAAAACAGTATCAATATCGGAAAACTATACAGTAATAAGCCCTTTTGTTTTCTACTTTATGTGAACATAAACGAGGGAAGAAGCTCCGTAATTGCGAAAGGAGTCTATCCAAAACCGAGTCTAGATAGAATTATTTTACATCCTTTAGCGTATTTAAAGTTTAGATCAAAGTCCATATTTCCAAAATGAAAAGAGCAAAAACAAGAAAAATCTGCCCGAAATGTAAAAATATACTCACAGTAGTATCAATTTTATTTACTGGCTATCCGGGCATGATTGAAGAAAAAGATGTTACAGGATGGGATGAAGTCAAAATTCGACTATGCACGGCCTCAGGTGTTGTGCCTATTTCATCCTCCGAATCTGTAGAAAAACGCTTATTGGAGTCGGCAGGTTTAGGTTTTTTATTGAAGAAATTAGCATGTAAAAAATGTGGTTATAGTGAAAAGATATGAAACAAAATAATGAATTTGATTTAAAACACCAAGAGTTAATTAATTTTTTTATCAAGTTATGCTTATCTGATAAGAATTTTTTAAACATTTGGCGTTTTAAAAAATCTACGTTTTCGTTTGATGGCGATATTTCTCATTTACCAGGCGGACAAAAACTAACAAAAACTGGTCAAGATTTAATAAAAGAATTAAAAAATAAATTTGATTCCTGTATCCAAGTATTAATTAGAAATAAGACGATACCGAAACCAAAGAATGATACGAAAGGAATGTTTTTTAGACTAGTTCTTACCGATCTGTTAAATACCTATGCGGATCTCATAAATAAATATGAATTGCCATTTTCTCCAAATGAAAAGTTGGTTTCTGCACTCGGATTCTTCAATTTTTTAGCTTATAAGAAATACGTTTTTTCTAAAACTCAAGTTTTTAAGATTAAAATATTTCTAGCTAACTTCCACCCCACTTTTAAGGAAAACTCTATCAGATTATTGCCAAATCTAACTCTTGAGAAAGCAGATTTTAACTATTTTCATTTAAGCAGAGAAGCTATCGACGTCTATGGTATGCGAAGCGAAGCTGTTTTGGTGTATGAACTGAAAACAGAAAAGTTTGGAAATATCGGTAATTGGGGAAATAGTGGAGGAATAGTAATTAACAACTTTCAATACCCAAGAAAAGAAGTCGAAGCCATAACTGAGAAATATCTCACAGCTTTTCGACTCTTAAAAGAGGGAATGGTAGGTGTATTTATGATTCAATCTGAGTCTCCAGATCCGTTCTCCCGGCTGGTAAATTTTCCCGTTTCTGCTGAATATCAAATTATTACCCCAGGGCTTCGATATGAACTAACAGATTCAGATTTGCCGAAATTGAAAAAAATATCCAATGAATTGGAATTACTTTACAAAAATTCTGTAACTAGAATATGTCTTTCACGATTTAACAAATCTTATATCAGAAGTGACCCAGCCGATCAGTTAATTGATTTAGTAATAGCCATGGAAGCAATAACAACCCCGGAAGCGGACAGCCTGACTTATAAAGTATCTTCTCAAATTGCACGATTATTAATAAACGATCGTAATTTAAAGGAAAGAGTTGAAAAAAGAAAATCATTAAAAGCAGTAATCTCAAAAATTTATAAAATAAGAAGTAGTTTGGTGCATAGAGGCAGCCTTGATAATAATGATAAAAAGTTATTCAAATCGTCAGAAGAAGCAGTCCAAAAAGCTAGAGAAATTGTCAGACAAATAAATATTACTCTGATAAGGCTACTCTTAAAAAATAAGCTTGAAGATATTATTGATAATGTTATTTTTTCATAAAACTATAAAGAGATGACTCTAATTCTTACCGTATTAAGTAAACATGGGGTATGTGTATGCGCGGATAAGCGATATAAAACCGGCAGTAGTAGTGAACCGATTAAGTTCGAGGATACTCATAAGAAAATTTTTAAGTTTAAAAAAATTCCACTAATAATCTTCAACCACGGAGTTAATAGATTTGGTAATAAGTATTGGGATCAATTTTGTGAGGAATATGAACAATCTGATCGCTGGTTAAATACAAATTTTATTCAAATTGTGGATGATTTCAAAAATTTCATAGAAAAGTCGGTAGTTAACGAAGTTGTAAAGAACTTACCGGATGCGAATGTGGCCGGTTTTGTATTATGCGGCAAGACTACAGATGACAATAAATTTAAAGTAAAAGAGCTATTTTGGCAATATAAGTCTAATGATATCTGTTTTATTCCGATTCGACACAAACATAATTTAATAGGATCTGGCATCGCTTATATTAAATATTTAGACAATTTAATCAGAAGTGATAACTCTTTAAACAAAGATGATTATTGGAAAAAGTTGACTTTAGATAAAGCAAAAAAGGAATTAGAAAAGTTATATTCAATTGCCATTAAAGAAAAAAATAAAATAGGTGGCGATGATTTTTCTGATAATTATGATATTGAGTGTATAGTTTAAACTGTCGAATTCGACAGTTGAGTGGTATCTTATAAACAGACGGATGAAATATGGATACAGATTTAATACAAAAAATTATTGATGAAAAAAGAAATAATCCTTGGTGGATTGAATCCGAAAAAAAGGTAGTCGGCAAATACGGACAAATCTTTAAACCCACAAATCTAGATAACCTTACAAAAGAGGATTTCAAATCATTCCTTCTGATAAAAAACAATCTTCATTGGGAGGCAATTCACCGGCAAGGAAATATTATCACCGCCGATATGAAAATTTTGATTAAATTCCTTAAATATCTACTGAACGAAAGCATCCCGATTAAGGAAAGATTAAGCACAAAATTCGTCGAGGATGGAGGATTATGGGTAAAAGGGATGGGAAGGGCTGTTATGTCACCAATTATGATGGTGGTCTATCCAGATAAATATGGCGTTTGGAACACAAGAAGTGAGGCTGCCCTGAAAAAATTGAATCTGTTTCCGCATTTACGATCAGGCGACGGTTTTGGCGACAAATACATAAAAATCAACAATGTTTTACTGGAACTGGCTTCAAAATACCAGATCAGCCTATGGAATCTTGACGGTGTATTGGGTGAAATATCCGGATGGGGGCCGTGGTTGGAGCAGGCCAGTTACGGTAAAACCGACGAGGAAGAAGAAGTCGAAAGAGATGCGAAAGAACATGGCATTGAAGATGTAACTAATTTTGGAATGGAAAGGCAGCTTGAGGATTTTCTTATAGCCAATTGGAATAAGACTCTTTTTGGAAAAGACTATGATTTGATTTACGGTGAGGGTAATGACCTTTTAAGCCAACAATACCAGACAGCTACCGGACCAATAGACATTCTGGCTAAAGCTAAAAGTGGCAAAGGATTTTTAGTAATCGAGCTTAAAAAAGGAAGAACGTCGGATGCAGTAGTTGGACAGATTCTACGGTATATAACATGGATTAGGGAAAATCTAGCACATAATGATCCGGTGCAGGGTGCAATAATAATTCTTGAATCTGATGAAAAACTTAGATATTCCTTAAAGAGTTTAAACGGGATATCTCTTTATACGTATCGAGTGGATTTCAAATTAAATATAGAAAATATCTAAATTACTCAAAAAGAAGCTATTTCTTCATATCTTTTAGTTTAATAAGCAAGACTAATTTATTAGTAATATTATTCATATCTAAAAAATATATAATGAAATTATGAGGACAAAGAAGCTAAAAAAGATAAAAGAGTATGCACCGGTAGAATCGTATAAACATCAGGATCAGAGATTATCGATACCTACTCAAGAACTGTCCGAATTTGTCCCGGCAGAACAAAAACGCCCCAAAAAAACTACCTATAAATACGATCCCTCCCTTGACCCTCAGCTTATTTGGGCCGGTAAAGAAGAAAAGACTGAATTAAACGTTGATTCCGTGCCTATCTACATTCAGGAAAAAATTTCTCCCGAAGCGATAATAGCCAAATTACGAGAAGAAGGCGGCGATACAGGTATTCAATACCAACTTTTCGGGGATGTGCCTGATCAGAGTTTCAACAAAATAGTCGATTTTTACAAACACAATGACAACTGGCGTAACCGGTTAATCCTTGGGGATAGTTTACAGGTAATGAACAGCTTACTAGAGAAAGAAGGAATGCGCGAAAAAGTTCAGATGGTTTATATCGATCCTCCTTATGGCATCAGATTTGGAAGTAATTGGCAAAATAGAATGGACAAAAGAGAAGTTAAAGATGGAAAAGATGATGATTTAATTAGACAACCAGAACAAATAAAAGCGTATAGAGATACTTGGGAATTGGGAATTCATAGTTACTTAACTTACCTAAAAGACAGGATATTACTTGCTAGTGAATTATTATCAGAAAGTGGTTCATGTTTTGTTCAAATAAGTGATGAAAATGTGCACTTAGTCCGATCCGTCTTAGATGAGGTATTTGGAAGTAATAATTTCATTAGTCTTATAACTTTTAAACGATCTAGTGGATTTGAAACAAAATATATCAGTAATCTCTATGACTATGTAATTTGGTATGCAAAGGACTCTTCAAAAATGAAATATAGACAACTTTATCTTGAAAAAAACACGGGTTTGGATACTTATTACGATAAAGTTCAGTTAGAGAATAATGAAATAAAAAATATTAGCGATATAAAGGGACAAATTCCAAGCGATGCAAAATATTTGTTATATCAACCTTTAGTATCGAGCGGACAGTCAGAAAACTTATCTTATGAAATTGATTTCAATAAAAAAAAGTATTTTTGTGGAAATAATAGACATTGGAAAACAACTAAAGAGGGAATGAACAATCTTATGGCACATAAAAGAATATATTCTTCAGAAAATACTTTGAAGTATATTCGATACCATGAAGACTATCCTGTTACCCCATTAACGAATAATTGGGATGATACGGTTAGCTTAATTTCAAAAGAGTATGTTGTTCAAACAAATACAAAAGTTATTGAGCGATGTTTACTAATGACAACAGATACAGGTGATCTCGTTTTAGATCCAACGTGCGGAAGTGGAACAACAGCATTTGTTGCCGAAGAATGGGGCAGAAGATGGACTACGATTGATACTTCTAGGGTGGCTTTATCATTAGCGAGAGCACGGATACTTACAGCAAAATTTCCGTATTTTAGGTTAAAAAATAGTAGTGATTTACGAGATGGTTTTGAATATAAAACTGTTCCGCATATTACTCTTGGGTCTATTGCTAATAATGAAGATCCAGAAAAGGAAATTTTATATGACCAACCAACTGAAGATAAAACAATTACTCGCGTAAGTGGCCCATTTACAGTAGAAAGTTTATCGCCGCATAGGGTATCTGATGAACAAGAAATGGTTTCCTCAGAAAATTTTGTCCAGACAGTTAAAGATAATCTATTGAAAGCTGGCGTTCAGACAGGAATAAAAGAAGAAAGACTGATGTTTGAAAACCTTGATATTATTCCTTCCGAATATGTCCATCTTTCAGGTGAATACCAAGAAAATAGCCATACTAAACGGGTAGCAATAGCCGTTGGTCCGGAATACGGAAGTGTTGATGATGATTTCATTGCGTCTGCCGCAAAAGAAGCGGTTAAACACTATGACCTTTTGGTAATTGCAGCCACTTCTTACGATGGATCAGCGTTTACGGAATCCGGCCCGCCTTATGGAGAAATGAAATTATTGAAAGTCAAAATAAATCCTGATTTATCTATGGGTGATTTATTGAAGAAAACTGGATCAGGTAACCTATTTATGACTTTTGGAGAACCGGATATTTCGATTAAAGAATTGGGGGATAACCAAGTTCAGGTAACTATAAACGGAATAGATATGTATGATGCCACCAAAGGTATTGTCAGATCATCCGGAACAGAAGATATTGCGGCATGGTTTATCGATACCAATTACAACGGTGAAAGTTTTTTTGTCTGTCACGCGTATTTCTTGGGGAATGACAAGCCCTATGAGAAATTGAAAAAGGCACTTAAAGCTGAAATAAACGAAGAAGCGTGGCAACAGCTATATACAACAACTAGCAGACCTTTTATCAAACCATTAACAAGTAAAATCGCAATAAAAGTAATTAACTATTTTGGTGATGAGGTAATGAAGATAAGCAAAATATGATAACAAGCCCCATTATAAATTCGCCTTATGAAGAACCAAAGAAATATTTCAAATTCGATAACAAAGGCATAACCGAAGAAATTATCGAAGGAAGAAGACCTAGCGGTAATTATATTCCCGTTCCCCGAATTACAGATAAAGCTAAACAGTTGGAAGTATTGGAGGGATTAGAATCCGGTTGGTCTGAAGAAACTTTTAAGGAAAATGAGTTTGTAAATAAGTTAAGAGCAAGAGTATCAGATTGGCGAACACAGAATTATCCCGGCTTAACAAAAGTATCCCGCGAACTTCTTTTATTCTGGAAAAACCCTGAACGGCAAAAGAAATTCTTTTTCTGCCAAATTGAAGCTCTTGAAACTCTAATGTATGTGATAGAGGTGGCAGAAAAGTCAGGAGACAACTGGATAATTAATCAGCTCAAAGATGCACATCAGGCAGAAAATTCCAAGCTCTTCCGACTTGCAATGAAAATGGCGACCGGCACAGGGAAAACGGTAGTCATGGCAATGATAATAGCCTGGCAATCATTAAATAAACTCAAATATATTCAAGACACACGTTTCTCTGATACTTTCGTGATAATCACTCCGGGAATAACTATTAAAGACAGATTGAATGTTTTACAACCTAATCAGTCTTTTAACTATTTTGTCGAACGGGATATTGTATCATCTCAAGATTTGGAATTACTAAAACAAATAAGAATTATTATTACTAACTATCATCAATTGGAATTAAGAAATATCCCAAGATATGGAGCAACAAAAGTTGTTAAAGAAGAAGCATCTAGAGAAAGCCCAGCAGCAATGATAAACCGGGTTTTCCGGGATATAAAAAACAAACAGAATATCATTGTCTTAAACGATGAGGCACATCATTGTTACCGGGAAAAAATTGACGGTGAGAAACTACGAGGTCAGGATAGAACAGAAGCGGAGGAAAATAATAAGGCAGCAAGAGTATGGATAAGCGGGATTGAATGGCTTCAGGAAAAAATAGGAATCAGATGCGTTTTTGATGTATCAGCTACTCCGTCATTCTTAAAAGGTTCGGGTCATATAGAGGGTGAATTATTTCCATGGATTATTTGTGACTTTTCTCTAATTGATGCCATTGAAAGCGGAGTTGTTAAAGTCCCAAGAATTCCAATTCGGGATGATACGACCCATGAAATCCCCGACTATCGCCATATTTGGTTGAGAATCCGTGATAGCTTACCAAAACAAGGGAAAAAGACAGGAAGTTATGGAGTAGATCCTTTCCTGCCGTCAATTTTGGAAACAGCACTTAAATCACTTTATGGAAATTATGAGAAATATTATCAAATATATCTTGAAAGGAAAGAAACACAACCGGATACCATGCCTCCGGTGATGATTATTGTATGCAACAACACCTCAGTATCCGAAATGGTTTATCGATGGATAAGCGGTTATAAAGCAGAACGTAATGATAAAGAAGTTCTAATTCCAGGCAATCTTGAAATATTTAGAAATGAGAATGGTAATCAATGGTTAGAGAAACCTAATAGTTTAATTATTGATAGTGCCCAGATAGAAAGCGGAACAGCAATAGATGATGAATTTAAAAAGACATTTTCATATGAAATAGAAGAATTTAGAAAGCAATATAGAGAAAGATTTATAGGTAGAGATTTACCTACAGATGAGGAAATATTGAGAGAAGTAATGAATACAGTGGGTAAGAAAGGTAGATTAGGAGAAAATATAAAATGCGTAGTAAGTGTAAGTATGTTAACGGAGGGATGGGATGTAAATACAGTTTCGCACATCTTAGGAGTAAGAGCGTTTTCAACCCAATTATTGTGTGAACAAATAGTTGGCCGGGCTTTAAGAAGAATAAGTTATGAAACAGATGAGACCGGAATGTTTAACGCAGAGTATGCCGAAGTTTACGGAGTGCCGTTTAATTTCTTCATTAATGCGGAAGGATCAACCAAAGTCCCAATTCCAAAAGAATTACACAGGGTAAAATCATTGCCGGAAAGAGAACAATTGGAAATTAAATTTCCGAGATTGGAAGGGTATAAGTATGATTTCAAAGAAGAAAAAATTTCTGCCACTTTTTCTCCCGATTTAAAAACTGTTATCGAGAATATTCCCACAAAAGTTGATGTGGCTGGCATTTTAGGTGATTCACAACTGCATACATTGGATTCACTCAAAAAAATCAGAACACAAGAAATAATTTACCGTCTTTCCGGTAGATTAATTGAGAAATATTTTCAGGAGAAGTATTGGTTATTTCCCCAAATGAAAGATATAGTCGATGAATATATTAGAACCAGTGTTGTTTTAAAAGACAATATGTTTCCGGGATTACTTCTAATTGCCGAATTTAGGGATGACGCCATAACTAAAATTTACCAATCAATCGTAGCTAATCAGCCTGAAAAGAAAATTATGCCTATCTTAACTCCCTATGACTATATTGGTTCAACTAAATATGTTGATTTTCTTACAACTAAAAACGTTCAAGAAACTATTAAATCACACATAAATTATGTTGTGGCGGATACGGAAGAATGGGAGCAAGGAGTAGCCAAAAAATTAGAAGACATGGATGAGGTAATCAGTTATGTAAAAAATCAGGGGTTAAATTTTCTCATTCCCTATGAGCATCAAGGATTATCTCATTTCTATACTCCGGATTTTGTCGTCAAAATAAACAAAAGTGTAAGTGAAAAAATAAATCTACTCATTGAAGTTACCGGTAAGAAAGACGATAAAAAAGCAGTTAAAGTTTATACAGCAAAAAAATTGTGGATTCCGGCAGTCAATAATTGGGGTGAATTAGAACACTGGGATTTTATAGAGATTCAGGATATTCATCAGACACAGAATGTAATCAGGTATTGTTTAGAACATGGTTTCGATAAAGCCGATACTCAAGTTTAACTAAACATCAATATGAGTAAATATAGTTAGGGTATTTGTAATTTATATCCCGTAGGAGAAGTGACTATGATACTGGGTATAAAATTGAAAAAATAGAATTTTAAACGAGGGGATAGCTTATCAGAATAATATTTTTATAATAATCCCGCAAGAACATAACTTAACTATCATTCTTCATTAGTTCACAGATATAAATCTTCATTAACTCTTATTGATAACACTTTGAAAAAATATCATTTCAATAGCAATTAACGAGCTATCTGTGTATTTATTAATATTAAAAGTAGGACGCGTTAGGTAGTGACTGATAATAGTTGGACGTAGGATAAGTCGAGCGGCACCGGGAAAGCTGTAGGAAGAGCATTAGGATGGGCCAAAATCGAGGCTAAATATGCGTTTCTTAAGAAGTTATTGAGTATTAGTTATATATCGTAGTCTTAGAGTCTTTAATTCTTGTAATCTATTCTTCATTAATAAGAAATAGTTAAAATCATCAAAAACATTAATGATATTTTGAAGAGTTTCATCAATGTAGCGTGTCAGGTTATATTGTTGCGTGGACTTCGGAGCACACCTAAATCTAGCCATGAAATAAACTTTGGCCATTAGTATTTAATATAACCTCTATCAAATTCTTGCGCGTTCCAATAGAAGATTTGTTAATATAACAATATGAGCAAAACAAAAGTTACCTCTGGTATGGCAATGTCTCTTGATGGATTTACTGCAGGCACTAATCAAAGTTTCGAAAAACCATTTGGAGACAATTTCGATTCAGACTTACTAGATCGATGGATGTTTGCAGAGCCGGAAAAGCATAAGCATAAAAAAGAAATAGACGCCATTCTGGATGCTGGTGCGTTCATTATGGGTAGCAATATGTTTGGGCCTAAAGACAGAAAATACAATCCTGAATGGAAAGGGTGGTGGGGTGATAACCCTCCGTATCACGCTCCAGTTTTCGTTCTCTCTCATAAGAAGAGGCAACCAGTAGAAATGGAGGCTGGAACGACATTCTTCTTTGTGACTGACGGCATTGAATCTGCTCTCTCAAAGGCAAAGGAAGCGGCAGGTGATCGAAATGTCAAGATTATGGGCGGTGCGAATACAGTTAATCAATATTTGGCGGCTGGGCTCATTGATGAACTATGGTTAAATATAGTCCCCGTGACTATAGGCGCAGGCACTCGACTGTTTGAAGGCGTTCCTAATCTCAATCTTGAACCGATCGAAGTTAGCGGAACCAGCATGGTTACGCATATAAGGTACAAGGTTTTAAAATAGAATTTTCTGCCAATGAAAAACTTACTGGCCGTACTTTGTCCATTTCCTCCTGCAACTGGCTGATGAACCTGAAATCCTCAAATACTTTGAAAATACTCACGAATTGACTGGTTATATTAACGTTACGATCCTCGAGCTAACGAAAAAGGAGCATTACAGTGCTCCTTATTTATTGAACATAATAGTACGATAGAACCTAATTTTTCCAAATAATGGACACCCCCCCGATGTTTTTGTAATATTTTCCTTTTTAGTTTGTATTACCTATTAGATAACAATCTTATGAAAGGAGGTGAATAAATATATGAAAAAAGCAATATTTGGAATATCAACACTTATATTAACAGCATTTGTAGTATCTGCTTTATCAGGACAAGTCTTTGCATATAAAGGTGATCCCAATGTAAAAGGACCAAATTATACTCCTGAAAGACATGAAGCTATGGAAAAAGCATTTGAGAATAATGACTATAATGCCTGGAAAAATCTTATGCAGGCAAGAGGCAGAGTCACTCAAGTGATAAATGCATCAAACTTTGCCAAGTTTGCCCAAGCTCATGAATTGGCTGAACAGGGAAAAACAGAAGAAGCTGCCAAAATCAGACAGGAATTGGGTTTAGGAATGGGAACAGGTATGGGTAACTGTCAGGGGAACAGATGGAACCAGAAGTAAAAGATATAATATTCGCCTTACCCTCATATTTACATTGAGGGTTTTAGGCGTGAAGTAAAACATTGATATGTAATAAAATAGGATTTGCTTTGTATTATTTATATGGATAAGCTCAATAATTTATCAGATGAAGAAGTCGTAAGTCTAGTAATAAATGAGAATAAGGAAGTCTATGGGCAGATAGTGGATAGGTATGAGAGAAAGTTAAGAAGATATATCATGACTTTTACAAAAAAACAGAATGATGCAGATGATATCTTACAGAATGTATTTATCAAAGCATATAAGAATCTCACGACCTACGACAGAAAACTTAAATTTTCCAGTTGGATTTACAGGATAACCCATAACGAAAGTCTGAATCTGGTAAACAGCAGTTTTTTGCAAAGAATTGTTTCATTGCAGGACTGGTTAGTAGTAGAGGCACATGAAGATATTGAAGATAAAATTGATTCGGAAATGCTTAAAATTCAGCTGAAGGGATGCATTGACAGATTAGAGATAAAATACAAAGAACCATTAATATTAAATTTATACGAAGAAAAGTCACATGATGAAATCAGTGATATATTGCGTATTCCAGTCAGAAATGTAGGAGTATTAATACATAGAGCAAAAACAAAAGTAAAGGAGATATGTCATGAAAAACACAATAAAAAATAACATCTTAAGAAAGATAGAAAAAGGAGAAGTAAAAATGCGTTCCCGATTATCTGTAATATCAGAGAAATTGGGAATAGGAAGCAGTTTGGCCCTTTTATTTTTGGGATTAATATTCCTTTCAGGAATAATATCTATTTGGCTTAAAACAAATAGCGATTTGATATTTGGAGAGTATGGAAGGTATGGTCTTAAAACATTTGTGGAATCTTTCCCATACCTTTTTGTCTTTATTTTTATTCTTTTCTTTATACTTTTAAGTTATTTTCTGAAAAAATATGATATTTCTTATAAAAAACCTTTCATAACACTTCTGTCAATAATCTTAGGAATAGCTATTGTATTTGGCTGGTTTTCAATAAATACTTCATACGGAAAAAGGTTTTATCAAAATAAAGGTAGATATTTCAGCATGGGACAGATGATGAGAGGGAATAATTTCTTTTTCGGAAGAGTAGTCAGAGCTAATAATGACCAGATGATTATATTATCGGAAAATAATAAAGAAATTACTGTCACTATCAATGATGATACCCATTTTTCATTTGGAAGACCTGTTATCGGAGATGAAGTAAGATGTGTAGGAGAATGGAATGAGGATAATTTTAAAGCATATGGTATCAGAGTTTTTGAAGCTGATGATTTTGAAGGGTTTGGAAGAGGTAATGGCATGGGAGGGCTGCGCGACGCAAAAGGACCAATGTGGTTAAGGTGAATAATTAAATGAGTAGTTCGGACCATTAAAGCAAAAGTAGTTCTTCACATAATTCACCAGTCGGAGGAAAATAGTAAAAAGAGTTTAGCGGCTTATTAATTGGGTTGTAGTGAACAGGTAAAGCCTCAATTACACCCTTCGGGTGGCAAATCTTTTCTTACAAAATTGGCCTTCCTGTTTAATTTGTTGCGTAAGGTGAGTTAATAAATTTTTTTTACAACTAACCTTTTCTACGCCATTAGTCTTCACAAAATCAATAATAAATTAACTCTAATATATCGGTTTTTGCTTTCCCAATAGATATATGAGATGATTCAGCGGTTTCATAATTTCAATCTGACAATTAAATTAATTTCTATTTAAGTTGGGTAATTAATATTAAATTGGAAATGATTTATGATTGAATCACAAATTGGATTATATACTGATTGGTCCTTTAAACCCGACAAAAGCACTCCGCCTGCTTTTCTTCTGCATCCTTGGCATTTAGAAACTGGTTCAATTGTAGATATCAGAGATAAATCTGAATTTCGAGACGTGGATAGGTTTAAAAGCTTAAATGAAAATTATCAGAATTATTTCATTTATACTTCTAATGCAGAAAACGCGGATTATGCAGTGATGCCATCTGACTGGAAATATTATCGTTGGTCGGAAAAAATGCATCAAGGAATCCAATTCCTCGAACTGATGCAGCATATACAAAAAAGATCAATTATTCAATACAATGCTGATGATGACTTACCTCTGGATTTGCATGCTGATTCCTTGAATTCCCAAAATAATCCGATTGTCGTGCGCACTTCTTTCAATGCTTCGAATAGAAGACCGAATGAATATGTTATGCCTGGGTTTGTTGGTGACCCTCTTACTGTTTTCGGTGGGGGTCAATTGGATATTCGGAGGAAAAACACTGAACCTATTGTTAGTTTTTGCGGCTGGTCTGCAAATGCACCGATGAGCGACCGGGAGCTGAAATATTTCAATGAATTGGTAGAGAATGGTTTTTCAAGTTTAAATCTAGATGAACAATCTGAACTTGTATATTCGTTCAGAGCCACAGTATTAAATAACTTACAGGAATATGATAAATTCAAAACTGACTTTATCAAAAGAGCGGGATATTGTGGAGGTATTGATCGAGACAAAAACCCAGAAGGTCTTTCAAAAGTCCGTAAAGAATATTTCCAATCGCTAATCAATAGTGATTATGTTGTTTGTGTTAGAGGGAAAGGAAATTATTCCTACAGGTTTTATGAAACACTTGCCTTAGGCCGAATCCCGATTTTTGTTGATACTGATTCGCCATTGCCATTTTCAGATGAGATAAATTGGAAAGATTACTGCATTTGGGTAGACCATAAGGATATTGATAAAATTGGAGAAATTGTCGCTTCTCATTACCAGGATATTACTCCTGAAGGGTATAGAGATTTACAAATAAAAAATCGAAAAATATGGGAAGAAATGCTTACTATGGAAAAATATTTCTATCACTTATTTAGAAAAATAAATACATAATATTTTATGGCAACATTGCAGGAAACAGGGTTAGAAAGATTGCGGAAGGATGATAAATATTCCTTACACTACGATCCTATGGATCGCTTGATTTCTGTTGAAGGTGTAACGGATATTGAATTTAATCCTTCAGAACTTAGCTTTCCCATCAGGGTTGTTGAAGAGATTAACTCAATATGCAATATGCGTTGTTTATATTGCTCTCAATACAATAATAATAGAGGTCCAAAACTCAAAACCGAAGATGTTTTAAAAAACATAGACGAAGCAAATACTCAAGGAGCATTCGAAATGTCATTTAGAGGTGCCGAAGCTACGTTGCATCCTGATTTTTATGAAATATGGAAGCATGCGAACGAAAAAGACTTCCTCTCAGCTAATTTAATTACAAACGGTCTGGTTTTAGATGAGCAAAAAGCTCTTTCCATGCTTCAAAATGTCAGGAGTAAACTAATTGTCAGTCTCGACGGACCGGACGAGATAAATTCCCGTTTCAGAGATCCACGTCAATATAAAAGAGTTATGTCATGGCTCATACCTATATTGCGTGTTCGTGGTGATCAGATTGTAATGCTCACAACAGTTTATAACGATAATCTAGCCGCCTTGCCTGACTTCTGTGATTATTTATCTCAGATCGGACTTCGTCATCACCATTTTTCCTTATTGAAAAGACTTGGGAACAAATCTTTCCAGAATCAGGAGTTCTCAACATTAGAAGAAATACAGCAATTTGAAGCAACACTGAATAAAATTACAGCATCAAATCCCAATTATTTTCCAAGTATAAACTCACCATTTCCGAGAATTACACAAAATAAGCATGATTTTATAACCAATGTTCCGATTCCTCGGTTTACGGAATATCATTGTGGAGCCGGGATTAAGGTTATGGCTGATGGACGGATTGGTATCAGCCAAATAATCTATTTTGATGATGAGTTCAAAAGGCTGACCGGTAAAACTAATAGTCTCGGAAGTGTCGGTAAAGTAGGTGAATCACTTCAGGTAGTATGGGATAGGTCAAAGGAAATTCGTAAAGAACAGGCTCAGGTAGCACAACAGAATTACCAATACTTTTTAGGTTTGGAATCGCAATGGTAGTTTTTAAAAAATTTATAATTTCTTAATTTCCTCCCACCTCTGTCTTAGTTCTCCAATGTACCTTAAATCTTGAAAAACCTGAATAATTGAAGTGAAATCCAAAGTTATATTATGCCTAGGGACGGGGAGCATATTCCTAGGTTTTCTATGGATTCTTAATTACTTAATCTTTCTTTTGCTAACTCACTTAAATGTTTTGATCCGCATATTTCGCAAAGGTATTTACCATTCGGAAGACTGGTATATCCTTCATATCCTCGTTTGATAATGACATCACATTCTGAACAATGTGTCGGTTCGAATTTTGGTGGATTGGAAAGTTTTTTAAAATTAAATTCATTTGTACCTCGCCAAACATAATCTTCGGTGTCGAAATCTTTTATGCATTTTTTGCAAGTAAGCCAATTTCCTTTATGGTTCTCAATATTATGGTATGAGCAAAGTGTATAACGGTCATGATTTCTGTAACAGCTGTTTCTTACGTATGAGAACATGACATATTTATCCGTATCATCACAGATCCAATTATTACAACACGAAGTTTTCGTTAGCTTTTTGGATTTTCCGCATAAGCCGCATTTAGCTTTCATATTATCCTGTATCTTGTGCTTCTGCCAAGCCCGATTCTCTCGATTTTTTTGAGTTTTAAAAGTTTGTTTATTACCTGGTTAACTGTAGCTCTGACGACTCCGCTTTCTTTAGAAATTTCAAGGGGAGTTGCCTCATTTACTTTCAGAAAATAATTCCAGACTTTAAGCTGAATGGGTGAGAGTATTTTTTCTACAGTTTCTTCGGTTAGTAAATTAACAGCCATGTGTGACTGCAGTAAAACAATTTTTACTAAAAACCTAAGCCATGGATTTATATTTTCACTTTTTGAATTGAATGTTTTCTGGCTGTTCCGTAGTGCCAGATAATAGTCAGGTTTATTATTCTCAATCAGTTTCTCATGGGAAACATAAGGCATATATAAATAGCCTTCTTTCAGAAGTAAAAGGTTAGTTAAGATACGTGATAACCTTCCGTTGCCGTCAGTAAACGGATGTATCTGCAAAAACTCAACCAGGAAATTGCCGATTGTCAGGATAGGATGAGTTGTCTTTTCTTTTAATGATTTTGTAGTCCATTCAATAAGTTCCAGCATACTGCTTGGCGTAAGATAGGCTGGAGTAGTATCAAATAGAACTCCGATCAATTGTCCTTTCTCGTCTATCATGTGAACTTTGTTTTCTGTCTTTTTATATTCTCCTCTGTGCAATTTATCTTTTTCCACATATTTTAAGAGTTCTTTGTGGAAATGCTTAATTGCGCTTTCACTAAAGGTAAGACTTTGCCAAGAATCAAAAACATTTTGCAGTAATTCAAAATATCCTTTCACTTCAGCGACATCCCTGTCCGCAAATTTCTCAATTGAAAGGCCACGCATAAGTTTTTCAATATCGCTGTCTGTGAGTTTTGATCCTTCAATACGGGTTGAAGCTCCCGTGGAAGTAATTAAAACTGAGCGTTTTAGCCTTGTCAGGACTTGCGGGTGAAGGTTTGCTCCTGCACTCCATCTGCCTTTTAATTCATCAATAAGAGCAATGTCTTTCCAGACATCTCCCTGGATGTTTTGAAGCCGAAAGTCGAGCTTATTCATAATCTTATATATTGACTATATAAGATTATATAAGATTAGTCAATATTTATACGGTATAAGAGCGGGTTTCACTTTTTCGATCTCAAGTCTTAGTTTCTGTTCAAACTTTGCATCCTGAAATATCTCGATAAAACGCAGGAATCGCTTGGTTATATTAATTGAACGCTTCTCGAGCAAAATGTACCAGTAAACCTCTTAATATAACCTAAACTTTCTTACCGTTACAATTCTGGATTTGCCGCCAAATCGTTAGGCGTTCCAATGGAAGATTTGGTAAAATAAAAACATGGGAAAAGTATTTTTCGACATGGTCATGTCACTGGACGGTTTTATTGCGCCTGAGGGAATGGATATGGATCATGCGAACGACCCTGAATACAAACAGTGGTTGAAAAAATGGATGGAACTTCAAGGATGGGTATCTAAACAGAAATTTTTCCGCGAGAACCTTAAGCTTGGCGAAGGCGGCGAAACTGGCGCTGACAATCATCTAGTTGAAGAAACTTTCAAGCGCACGGGCGTGAGCATTATGGGAGGCAACATATTTGCTGGAGGGGAAAAGTTTTGGCCCGAAGAAGCACCTTTCCATACGCCTGTCTTCGTTTTAACGCATAAAATATGTGAGCCATGGAAGCGTCCAGGGGGCACCACGTTCTATTTTCTGAACGACGGTATAAAAAGCGCGCTCAAACAAGCCAAGACGGTCGCAAAAAACCGAGACGTACGCATTGCCGGAGGCGCTAACGTCGTCCAACAATACCTCAATGCCGGGCTTATTGACGAGTTTACCGTTCATTACTCACCGGTGTTTTTCGGCAGTGGTATACCGTTGTTTTTAAATATTAAAGACAGTGTTAAAGTAAAAATCAAAAATACTATTGTCTCAACGTATGTAACTCATGTTACATATGAGATAGAAAAATAATTATAGGAATTTGCCGTCAAAGAAAAACTTAAATAGAAGATTTGGTAAAATAATACTAAAGGGAAATATATGACCACCAAAAGTAAATTACTACGAATGGACAATGTCGGCATCGTGGTTGAATCCCTCGATGAGGTCATCTCTTTTTTCACCGAGCTTGGCCTGAAGCTCGAGGGGCGAGCCATGGTCGAAGGAGAATGGGCCGGGCGCGTCACCGGATTGGGGACCCAACGCGTCGAGATCGCCATGATGGTCACCCCCGACGGCCACAGCCGGCTCGAGATCTCGCGATTTCTCACTCCACCTGTAGTCGCCGATCACCGGAACGCACCGGTGAACGCTCTCGGCTACCTACGCGCCATGTTCACCGTGAGCGACATCGACGAGACGCTCATCAGGCTCCGCAAGCATGGCGCGCAGCTTGTCGGCGAAGTGGTTCAGTACGAGGACTCGTATCGGCTCTGCTACATCCGCGGCCCCGAAGGACTTCTCATCGGGCTGGCAGAACAGCTCGGTAATAAATGAGTTGCGGATGTTTTAAGAAATCCTTGACGAAAGAATTTGCAGACAAAGGAAAAAAATAATACTTTTATCTAAGTTGCGCTTACTGTCGATGGAATGTCATCCTGTAGTCTTCCTTTCAAAAGCTTCTTTATTTCGAGCCATCTTTGCCTCAGTTCTCCGATATAACTGACGTTCTCAAAGACCTTGATGATAGCCTCAAAACCTTGCTGTATACTATTCTCAGGCTCGGGGAGCAATTTCTACGGATTTCTTTGATTTACTCCGGAATTTTCCTTCATGATGTCTTAATTCCCTTTGATATCCTCAAGTAGCGGTATGCAAAGGGAGAAATAGACAAAAAGGAGTTTGAAGACAAGAAAAAAGATTTGTCATAAAATATAATTCATTGACTATGGCTGAAGATTGCTGTGATAAAGACCTCCTTCTGACTCCCGAACAGCATAAGAAAATCAGAAACATCCTGTTGATGGTATTTGTCATCAACCTGGGAATGTTTTTTCTTGAAGTTGGGAGCGGCTTTATTGCCCGGTCCAGCACACTCATTGCTGATTCTCTTGATATGCTTGCTGATGCATTTGTGTATGGTCTAAGCCTCTATGTATTAAAAGAAAATCACATAATAAAGGCCAGGGCATCATTGGTAAAGGGAATTCTGATGTTTTTATTGGGAGCTTATGTTGTAAGTGAGGGTGTATATAAAATACTCTATCCAATACTTCCCTCTGGTGAAACAATCTCACTGATTGGTGTAATTGCACTGATCGCCAACCTTACGTGTTTTGCGTTGCTGTGGAAACACAAAAATGATGACCTTAACCTGAAATCCGCCTGGATATGTTCCCGTAATGATGTTACAACGAATGTTGTGGTTATTCTAGCCGGATTTTTGGTGCTATATTTTCAATCGATGTGGCCTGATATTATTGTAGGGTTGGGAATGACACTTATTGTTTTTAATTCTTCTGCACAAATTATTAAAGAAGCCCTTCATCAGAGTCATTTGATAGGACATTAGTTGCTACGAATATCCTAGATGTAAGCGTTCTTCCTGTTGAATATCTATGTAATTTCTTAAACTCCTCCCACCTTTGTCTCAATTCCCCGATATACCCCAAATCCTGAAAAACATTTACTATCGAGGTTAAATCAATAGTTATATTAATCCTAGGGACGGGGAGCAATTTATATTTATTTCAAAACTAAGTTGATAAAGAAACCCTGTTTTTAGTTTAGATTAATTATTGCAGCAGTTTTCGAAGAGTATTCTGATTTTCAGGTGTAATTAGCTCCTTAAGTA
>Ga0209211_10000972_pt1 | contig 56528 bp, 53 predicted proteins | sample RifGroA2_FD_183992 | JGI IMG/M metagenome (GOLD analysis project Ga0209211, IMG submission 183992) | Groundwater microbial communities from Rifle, Colorado, USA - Groundwater A2 (SPAdes) (version 2) | ecosystem: Environmental > Aquatic > Deep subsurface > Groundwater | place: Rifle, Colorado... | reverse complement strand
TCCATGGTTGCATAATCCTTGTGGCTGGTCAGCGCCCATGCTGCAGATCCGAGGACAGGAACCATCATAATAAGTATTAATATTTTTTTTATCACTCTTGCCCCTCCTTTCTGTTAGAAGTTCCAGTTTGCCATGACCCTTCCCAGAGGTCTGTGATTGAAGTTTTCGTTGACATTGTCCTCTACCCTTGCGATAAGGGAACCGTTTTCGCTGAAGGGCCATTTCCCGCCAATCCAGTAGCGCTGGGCATAGCTGTTACCAAATTCATCAGGCCTGCTGTATGTATCATACTGGACCCCTGCAGAGGCGGTGACCTTTTTCAGCCTGTAATCTCCGGAAACCTCAAACCCCCATAACTTGCCCTGGTACCCGGTCCTCCGGTCAATGGAAATATTCAGCAGCAGGTCTTTAAGGGGATAAAGTTTTGTGCCTATTATATAATTGTTGGCATCATCACTATCTTCATATGTCTGCTTTATATATGATGCAAACAAAGTTACAGGCGCACTAAAGGAATATTCACCCCGCAATACATATTCGCGGTATTTATCAACAGCAAAGACACTGTAAATGGAAGTCGAATCAAAGGTAGGATAAGACTGGTAATATTCTCCCTTAAGCACAAGGCCGCTCACGGGGAATATATCGAGGCCCCACAAAGCCTCATTAAAAGTTTTCGAGAGGCTGTCGTATCTGACTTCCGTGTAAGGACTGGCATATTTGTAGAGGTATCTGAAGTTCATTCCGTACTCTTCCCTTGCCTTGTCCCATTCATCGTACTTCAGGACATAACTTACGCCGAGCTTGACAGATCTGACATCCTGCAGATGGACGTCAATACCGGTAAAATAATTGCCCAGCCTTGAGTGCTCGGAGTCAAAAGAAAATTTGACGTCCCTGCCGCCGGCAAGGGTAATGCCAACAGGCCCGATTTTGCTTATATCCAAACTGATACCGTCCATTATTGATGAGCCTGCGGAAAAATTGACATATTGCCTGCCCAGTCTGAGGCTGAGATTTTGTATAGGTGTGTAGTCTACATTAAGGTAATAGAGTCTGCCTGAAAAATTATCATCGCGGATAGTGTTGCTGCCGAAGTCCTGCCATAATCTGCCGTAGCCTGTAATCGAAAAACTTTTCCCTTCCGGATTTACTCCTACCCTCATGTATTGAGCAACGACTGACTGGCTGTCGCCCAGCAGATCATCACCCCAGAGATATTGCGTAGAAGAATCGAATTTTAATGGGCCAGCATGGGCCATTACAGGATTAAGCAGATACAAGGAAAAGACAGCGGCAATAAAAAGAGCACATCTGAATGACATCCTCATTTATTCCTCCTTTCGTCTTTTTGTCATTAACTTCTGGATTGTCTTGTTGGGGTTATTAATTTACAACCTTACTTAAGTTGCCTTTAGACCCATCAGCCTTTTAAGGAAAAACCACCGCCTTTCATTGTTTTTTTGAAAAGAGAATATTGCAATAAGTATACCCCTATAATTATAATTTGACAAGCATTATATTCATGGGCGCATTGACTCATAAAAAATGTTACCGAATTCAAGATGATCCTTCAGTATTTACCATTCGTGTGAAAATATTTTCACATTAATTGTATTTATTGTGAATAATTATTCTAATTATATACTAAAAAAAGAAAATATAGTTATTTTATTTTTAACACTGAAATGGCGGCCCCTGATCCTTTCAGAATAGACCTGCAAGGTGATTTTTGCGGATGATATGACTGGAATTGAATTGTTTGGTTGAATAACCATTGCCGGAGGCTTTTTACTTATTCATCATCTCCAGGAACTCTTTATTGCTTTTGGCCGCCTTCAGCTTGCTTAGCAAGAATTCCATGCTTTCTACAGTGCTCAGTGGATTCAGGACCTTCCTGAGGATCCACATCTTATTAAGAACGTCTGCATCAACAAGCAGTTCTTCCTTCCTTGTGCCTGAGGCATTAATATCAATGCTCGGGAATATCCTCTTGTCGACCAGCTTGCGGTCAAGGTGCAGCTCCATATTACCTGTTCCCTTGAACTCTTCAAATATTACATCATCCATCCTACTGCCTGTGTCAACAAGCGCTGTTGCAAGTATCGTCAGGCTGCCGCCTTCTTCAATGCTCCTTGCAGTGCCGAAAAACCTTTTGGGTCTCTGGAGCGCATTTGCATCAAGCCCGCCGGAAAGGACCTTGCCGCTTGTCGGGGTTATTGTATTGTAAGCCCTTGCCAGCCTTGTTATGCTGTCCAGGAGTATTACGACATCCCTTTTTGCCTCTACCAGCCTCTTTGCACGCTCAATAGCCATCTCGGAGACCTGGCAATGCCTCTGGGGCGGTTCATCGAATGTGGAACTTATGATCTCTGCGTTCACCTGTCTTTTCCAGTCTGTGACCTCTTCAGGCCGTTCGTCTATCAGAAGTATTATAAGGTGGATTTCACTGTGGTTTTTCTTGATGGACTTTGCAATTGACTGAAGAAGCATTGTCTTGCCTGTCCTTGGAGCTGCGACAATCAGTCCACGCTGCCCTTTTCCAATAGGCGCTACAAAGTCCATGACACGCATGGAGTAATCGTTTGAATCTGATTCCAGGTTTATTTTCTCTGTCGGGTAATATGGAGTAAGGTTATCAAATAATGAACGGCTGACATTGTCCTCCGGCGATTCATTGTTTATGTTTTCAACCTTTAAGAGCGCAAAGTACCTTTCATTGTCTTTTGGCGGCCTTATCTGTCCTGATACATAATCCCCGGTCCGCAGTGAGAACCTCCTGATTTGGGACGGAGATACATAAATATCGTCAGGGGACGGAAGATAGCTGTAATCAGGCGAGCGCAGGAACCCGAAGCCGTCAGGGAGTATCTCCAGAACGCCTGCTCCATATACGCTCCCGGCCTTTTCAGCCTGGGCCTGAAGTATTGCAAATATCAGGTCCTGTTTTCTCATCCCCGTGGCGCCCTCAACATTGAGTTCTTTAGCGAGGAGCGTGATATCTCCTATACTTTTCTCTTTCAGTTCCGAGATCGAAATGTAGTTTTCCATGTGTTTTTTTTCACCTCTTTGGGTTTTCATGATTAATTTTAAATGTAGTTATTCAGCAATAGACTTATACTGGTTCCCGCTGATAATTTTTTCGGCATGGATGGAATTTGCATCTAAACATGTCTGTTTTAATTTATACAAAGCTATGGTCAAATAATTAAGACCTGATAAAGTAAAGTTGAAAGTTGTGGAATTCATTAATTTTGATTATTACATTTACTTCTTTGACGCATCCCTGGTTGGGGGGATTACTAAGGTTACTTGTTTTTAGAATACAAAAAGTTTTTACCTTTGTCAACATTTATAAGGCGACGAGCGGATTCGAACCGCTGAATCGAGGTTTTGCAGACCTCTCCCTTAGCCACTTGGGTACGTCGCCAATTTTATTAAAGCAGGAAGCAGTAAGTGAGAAGCAGGAATTAAATAATGCATCATAAAACTTGTCCGTTACTTGCTGCTTTTACATATCTAACTTCGCAGTTCCTACTTCTTACTTGGTACTTATGGAGCGGGCGACGGGATTCGAACCCGCGACCCCAACCTTGGCAAGGTTGTGCTCTACCAGCTGAGCTACACCCGCAATTAATTGATCCTTTTCTCAGGAGACATGGAAGCCAGCATCTGATGTAAGGACCGGACTTGTTCTTCCAAAATGCCCATTTTCAGCTCTAATTCTACAAGTCGGTCTTTCGCAGTTCTTTCCAGGTCCTGAATTTTTACTTCAGCATCTGATTTTAATGCCTCAATTTCTGAAATCAGGCGTTCTAACTTCTTCCTGAGGATATTTTCTTTGTCATTAAGGTCTTTGCTGTTGTAATCGCCCAAAATCATATCCGAAAATTTATCATAATCTCTTCAACTCTGTCAATTTAAGCATCAGCGAACTTACCCCCTATAGCCATGCCTGAAGTCCTTATCGTAGAGCTTTGACTCCTTTCCGAGCGAATGTTCAGAAGCCTTTAATGCTTCTCCAACATATATCAGTGCAGTCTTTTTGATGCTGGCATTCCTGACCATTTCAGAGAGATTCATTAATTGCCCTCTTACGATCTTTTGTTCAGGCCATGAGGCCTTTTCTATGACAACGACCGGTGTATCTTCAGGATACCCCTGCAATAACTCATCCCTTACTTTTTCAATCATCCCCACACTTAGAAAAATAATCATTGTAGCTAAATGTTTTGCCAGTTCGCCAAGCCTTTCTGTTTCAGGCACAGGGGTCCTCCCCTCGATACGTGTGAATATAACAGTCTGGCTTATCTCCGGTATCGTGAGTTCCTGCCCGAGCGCCGCTGCCCCGGCCATGGCAGAAGATACGCCGGGAATAACCTCGTATTCTATTCCCAATTCTCGAAGTCGCTCGATCTGTTCTGATATGGCACTGTAAAATGATGTGTCTCCTGTGTGCAGCCTGACAATGAGCTTGTTATTATCCGCAGACTTCCTGATGAGCCCTGTCGTTTCATCAAGCGTCATCCCTGAAGAGTCAAATATTTCAGCCTTTATGTCCTTAAGCAATTCGGGATTTACAAGACTTCCTGCGTATATCACAACATCGGCGTTATCAAGCAGCCGTCTGCCCTTGAGTGTCAGCAATTCAGGGTCTCCCGGTCCTGCACCTATAAAATAGACCTTAGCCATCTGTCCTGTCCTTCACATAGTCATGCAGAAATTCAACGGCCTTCCTGATCTCATCCGTTTGCGGCAAGGTCGCGGAAAGCCTGTCTATATAATCGTTTTCGACCACCAACCTTAATGATGTGCCGAAATTAAGGTCATAGATCCATGACAGTTTTGTCAGTTTGAAGTCATTTAATGTCTTCAGCATAGAAAGAGGTATCAACTGTTTTTTTAAGACAAGCGAGAGCACCTCTTTCGAATATTCAGGGACATCTGGAAACCCGAGACCTACCGCGGAAGGCCTGTCCTCCAGGGGTTTTTCATAATAACCAAAAAATATACGCCATATATCAAGCTTGTCAGCGTCTCTGATCAACTTAAGAAAGAGTATTGTCTCCGGGTTCCCAATATCAGGTATTGAAAAGGCGTTATGAAATTTGACTGCCTGTATAATCAATTCCTGTTCACTTTCAGGGAGATTATTGAGGACTCTTTCCCTTGATAGTATTTCGCTTCCGAGAAGCCCATGGTTAACTGAAAGGCTGTCCATGAATGTCCTGTATTTTGCATATTGCAGGAATCTACCCACATCATGAAAAAGCCCGACAGCTTCAGCCAGCAGGATCTCATTATTGCTTAATGATTCTTCCCCGGCTATCCGGACTATGTTTTTGCAAACGTTGTAAGTATGAGCTTCTTTGAGTGATATGTTCTGCTGGTCTTCCTCATCTGACGAATAAAAAGATTTGCAATAATCGGAAAACCAGCTCTTTAGAGAAATTAAATCATTGGGGGTCATTTCCTGACTACCACCATTGAAAAGTAATTAAGGTCATCCTTTCCGACATCGGTTATATTCCTGAAAATTCGCTCATCTTCCATGCCTGCCTTAGATACGTATATGGCATTACCTAAAAGCCCCATACTGTCAAGGATTGTTATAACATTATCAAATACCCTGTGGACCTTCATAAGTACAACTGTGTCGAATTTTTCGAGGATTTCTCTTAAATTATCAGTGTAAGTTGCAGGAAGTATCGCAATCTTTTCGTCAGCAAGACCTAACGATATTCCGGCCCTTGATGCAGCTGCATTTATCGAAGACACGCCCGGGACCATTTCAATGGTCAGTTCAGGGTCCAATTCAAGCAGCCTGTCGTAAAGATAAAAAAAGGTGCTGTATATCGAAGGGTCTCCTATAGTAATAAAAGCCACGTCAGTGCCTTTACTCAGCCGGCTCAGGACATTTTCGACAGTCTCATGCCATTTTGTATCGAGCTTGCATAGCTCGGAAGTAGCATTATTTAAGTCTTTTGCCTCTGTGCCTGTCTTTGTTTTCTTCATTGGAAAGTGGGCCTCGATTATTTCTTTCCCTTCAAGCGGCAGGGCTTTTTTTACAATAGACAGCGCAAGGCTGCTTCCTTCTTCCCTTCCCTTAGGAACGCAGATGCACGACACTTCCCTTAAGATCCTGACGGCCTTCAACGTCATCAACTCAGGGTCACCAGGACCAACACCGACAACATATAATTTCCCCATTTTCAACGACGCTCTCCTTTGATAATGAACACTGGATTCAGGGCTGAAAGATAATTGCTGTCGCCTATACTTTTTGTTCTTGAAACTGAAACCTGTGATATGTCTGCATTAAAGCCTGTTTTTTTCAGACAATCAACCGCCCTGTTTAAGGTCTCTATTGTAGTCGCATTTATGACTATAATTCCAGCAGCTGTTTTTGAAATATAATCTATTATTGAATCAATCATCCCCCCGCTGCCGCCGATGAAAACCCTGTCAGGTCCGGGAAGACCCTTTAATATATCAGGCGCCGGTCCATTGATGACCTCAATGTTCAAGGCATTGAACCGCATCCTGTTCTCCCGAATGTTATCAATCTGTTCCTTGTCCTTTTCAACTGCAAAGACCTTCAACCCTGGACACAGTTTTGCCGCCTCTATTGATATTGAGCCTGAACCTGCTCCTATGTCCCAGAACACACCTTTTAGAGGGAGTTTTAGTTTGTGTATTGCAATGGCCCTGACCTCGTCTTTTGTTATCAAACCTTTTGAGTGTTGAATCTCGCTTTCTGTTAATCCAAAACTAACGGCCGCTTCCGCCAAAGCAGGAGCCTTAAGCTCGCCTCCTGTTGGTGACTTATGACTGCTGGTCGCAGTATTTATAATAATCACCACATTGGGATCTGAGAATGACATGCCGGCAACTTCTTCAGGGCTGCCCGAGGTGACCCTTTCATCATGATGCCCAAGTCTTTCGCAGACAAACATATTTAGCTCGGAAGACTTAACAAGAATGTTTGCGATAACTGCCGGATTATTCTCTTTATCGGTAAGTACTGCAAGCTTATTGTGCGTTGCAAGGAGTGCTGGTATATCTGACAATTCGTACGGCAGCCTTCTTCTTTTTGCAGGGTCAGGCCCCCCGTGAAGACTTATGAGTAAAGCGTCATCCCACGGTTCCTTTATCCTTGAGAATGCAACCTGTACGCTCGACAGGTCGGGAAGTATTTCGACCGAGTCTTTCCCGAATTCCCTGATAGCCCTTCTGCCAATGCCGAAGAACATGGGATCTCCCGAGGCAAGTAATACTATGTCCTTTGCCTCCGAGCTCCCGAACTTCCGAACTTCCGAGCTTATGAAGTTGATAGTTTCATCCACATTATTGATAACAGCCACTTTACCTTTGATCGCTTCGAAGTCTTCATATCTCTTGAAGACTTCGTATAGCCTTTTAGACGCAAGGATAACCTCAGACCTGCAAATGATATCAATAGCGGACTTGTCTAAAGGCTTGTACCCGATTCCAATAATGTAAATTTTATTCGCTGGCAATTATATCTCCTTCATACGAAACAAGATAAATAGTAGCAGATATGCCTGAAATCCCTTCTATATATTTTTTTGCGGCAGCGCAAAGCTTTGAAAACAGTTCTGAGTTCTGAGTCACCAACAGAAGGCGCGGAAGCGTGAGTCTTGAGTTAATGAAATCGAAAATCTCTCTTGCCGTATTAAATTCCATATCTCGTAATTCATCAGCAGCAATTCCTAATTCGTTAATAAGAAGTGCCACGGCCTTTTTAACATCAATCGCTCCATGTCTTACATGCGTTTGCGGCGTTGCCATGGCGATCTTAAGCATCTTCGCCCATTGGGCGCATAGATGGATTTTTTTGAATCCGTGTTTTTTCGCCTCAAGAAGTGAAAACTCAAGATAATCGCCCATCATCACATATGATTCTTCCGGGAAATTGTACTTTTTCATATGGGCTTTTTCAGATGCCCTTCCCGCTGAAAGGACAATCTCCTTGTGCCCCATAGCCTTTGCCACATCCATAGATGAAGTGATGGTTGCTATCCAGGCCTCGGCGGATATTGGCCTGACAATGCCAGTTGTTCCGAGGATGGAAATGCCCCCGACTATCCCCAACCTGTAATTCAGGGTCTTTTTTGCAAGCTGTTCGCCGTCAGGGACAGAAATAATCACTTCAACCATTGAAATCCGTTTGCCGGCTGCAAAAGCCTGGATCGCCTCCCTGACCCCGTCAGATATCATCTTCTTCGGGACTGGATTAATCGCTGACTCTCCTTTCAGCACTGACAAGCCAGGCTTGGTAACCATACCGACCCCTATGCCGCCCTTAATTTTAATTACAGGCAAATCAGCAACTGAGGAATCATCATAAACAATACTGACTCCCGCACAGATCTCCGCTCCATTTGTCACATCCGGATCATCACCTGCATCCTTTATCACAGAGGCCCAGACAATCAGTTTTGAGTCATGAGTCATGAGTTCGGAGTTGTGGATTTTGAATCTCACCCTGCTCCCGTCAGGGAAAGGTATCTCAACTGTTTTACAATTCTTGGCTCCAAGCTCTGAACTCAGCAACTGGACTGTAGCAGCCTTTGCAGCAGCAGCCGCACAAGCCCCGGTAGTATATCCCGACCTAAGCGGTCTTTTTTTCATGGTGTTTGGTTCCAATAACTCATAATTTGTAATTCATAACTTGTATTAGAGTTCTATCCCGACCCTCGCCTTTACACCTTTTGCAAAATAATGCCTGATCTCTTTCATCTCTGTAACAAGATCTGCCCTTTCAATAATTCTCTCATCAGCATATCTTCCTGTAAGTACCAGTTCAACATTTAAAGGCTTAGCCTTAAGCAGGGCCAAAAGGTCTTCAACACTAATAAGACCGTAGTGTGTCGCGACATTTATCTCATCAAGAATGACCATGTCATACTGTTTTGATGCGATTACTTCGATTACTTCTTCCAGCCCTTTCTTTGCAGAAGCGATTTCCGATTTATTCGGTTTTCTGCCCCTTATGAATCCTGTGCCGTACTGCCTTAACGTAATGAAGTCGTTGAACCTCTCAAGGGCCTTATGTTCACTGCATTTCCTTTTTTTAACAAACTGGGCAATATATACCGTATGCCCGGCCCCTGCCGCCCTTAATGCAAGCCCCAGAGCAGCAGTTGTCTTGCCCTTGGCATTGCCCGTATAAACCTGTATATAGCCTTTACGCATTACGGTCCACAGTTTTCATTATCGCCCTTCTCGCCTCTCCAATGGTGAGGGGGATCTTTTCAAAGATCATTTTATCTTCATGTTTAAGCTTGTATATAAGCTCCGCAATCTGCGGCAGCCTGAGTTTTACATTGGACATCTCGTCAGGGGCGGTAAATACTTCTTCAGGCGTGCCACCCCGCACAATATGTCCTTTGCTCAGTATGTATAATCTGTGCAGGAACAACGGGACAAGGTCAACACTGTGTGTAGCCATCACAATGGTCACGCCATTTTCCTTGTTCAGTCGTGTAAGCAGTCGCATCATCTTGTACTCACCCATAGGATCAAGACCGGCAGTAGGTTCATCGAGGAGCAATATTTCATGTCCCATAGCAAGAAGGCCTGCAATGCAGACCCTCTTTCTTTGTCCGAAACTCAGGTTATGGATCGCCTTTTTTGCATACTCTGCCATCTCAACGTCTTTAAGTGCGCTCTGTATTCTCTTATTTACCTCAATTTCAGCAAAGCCCATATTCAACGGCCCGAACGCCACATCCTCGAACACTGTAGGGGCGAAAAGCTGGTCATCAGGATTCTGAAAAACAAGCCCGACCTTTTTATAAATGTCCTTTGGAGACAGTTTTTTCAGGTCTGTTCCGTCAAGTTGTACGCTCCCCTTGAAGTCCTTCATGAGACCATCCATCAGCTTAAGCAGGGTCGTCTTCCCTGAACCATTTGAGCCAAGGATACCAATGAACTCCCCCTTTCCAACCTCAAGGGTTATGTCTGACATCGCCAGGGTCCCGTCAGGGTATTTAAACGAATCAATCCTGACTGCTAATCGAATCAAATCTTCCATACGATCCCCATTACGATTATAAATAATAATGATGCAATGACCTCAGAGTGCCTGAAAGGTTTGTGTTTTAACATCGGCATATTGCCGTCATACCCCCTTTGGACCATTGCTACCGCAGTATTCTGACTGTTCTCAAATGCCTTTAAAGTCAGGGAACCCGCTAAAGTGCCGAAGGAGCTTAGCCCTCGCCTGATGTTAGAATACCCGAGGCGGTTTTTCTGGGCATTATAAATGACTATTGCGTCCTCAGAAAGTACGAATATATACCTGTAAGCAAACATTAATATTTCAATAAAACTCCTGGGGATTTTCAGCCATGATAGTCCTGCCATAAGCTCAGCGAATGGCGTGGAGAACCCCAGGACGGCAATGACAGATACCGCGCCTAAAATTCTGCTTGCAATCCGCAACCCATCCATAAGTCCGTCTTTATGCCCGACAAGGCCAATGCCCATGATGTTCAGAGAAAAAAGGACATCCTCTCCGGAAAATAATAATTTCAGGAGCAGGACTACAAAGGCAATGAATAGAGGTTCTGAAAACCTCAGCATAAAGACCTTTAGTGGTATCCTCATTTTTATGCAAAGGGAGAGACAGAGCAATGCAACAATCAAAGGAAGAGTAAACCCCCTATAACTTAAGACCATTATCAGAACCGTAAGGGCTACAATGAGTTTCACCCTTGCATCAACCCTTAGAAGTGCGTTGTCCTTTTTGAAGTGTTCAGAAAACAGTTCCATTCAATTCTCCTGCATATCTATAATAAAGTTAACCTGTTATTTTTTGTTTCTCGCTGCCGCCCTTGGGTGCTTTTTCAACCATCAGAATTCTCCAATAATATCCTGCTGCAAATCCTCCGATTGTCCCTGCAAGGAGAAATACGAAGAGCAAGAGGTCTCCCTGGTCTGTATTTATGAACGGCTCCCTCGCTTCTCTGCCGTGCTCTTTTGCGTATTTTTCGACCACAGACTCGTCAACTCCTGGCCATTTATCCTTGCTTAAAGCACCTACCTCTGATTCGGCACTGAAGGCAGAAGGCTGAAGGCTGAAAAGAAACAGCAGGGTGAACGCTATAAATAGAAGTAGTTTTGACAGTTGTTTGCCAGTATCCTGTATTATCATATCGCCACCTCCTCAGGTTTTAAAACATGCATTTTTACGAGAAGGTCGGGTCTCTTTCTGTAAAGCAGGACAACCATCCCTGCTGTCATTGCCCCTTCGAGTATTCCAAGGGGAAGCTGCGTAGGAATAAAGGCGATGAATATCTTCCAGAAAAGGGGCATAAATGGCGAGTCCCCTTTTATGCCTGATGCAAGCTCAACGGATGTTGTTATATATGTGGCCCAGTCAGCAAGCAACCCAGCCATAAAGCCTGAAACAGCCATATTTATCCTGATTGAGCGGAGCAGCCTGAATGTCAGAAAACCTGTGAATGATCCCATTACTCCCATTGATACGATATCAGCGCCCCATGTGCTGAGTCCTCCGTGGGCGAGGAAAAGCGCTTGGATAAACAGGGCCGCCGCTGTAATGAGAATGCTGATCGATGGGCCGAGAAGTATCCCCGATATTCCCGTGCCGCAGGGATGGGAACAGGTGCCTGCAGTAGGCACAGGTATCGGCATACAGGAAATGATAAAGACTACTGCCGTCATTAATCCAACGAGCGGCTTGAATGACAGGTCAATGTTTGATTGTTTTTTTAACCTGTGTAGGCCAAACGCTACAAAAGGCGCAGCAACGGCAAACCACAACGCCGCCCAATTCCATGGCAATATCCCCTCTGAGATATGCATTGCATAAGCGTTGCCTGCAAACAAAAAGCAGCCAGACAACGCGGAAACAAAAAGCAGCAGCTTTATTTTAGAACTTGTCATTAGTCTCAACATATTTTTTCTCCTTTTCATCGAGGTTTTGGGAATGAGAGGTCTCCTGGCTTAGGACTCCCTACTTGCCTGCCTTCCCAGTCATTACGACCAGTGGCTTTGTCGGCTTTTGTTTCCATTACAGTTGCGTGACAGCAGGGGATTCACACCCCTTTCCGCTTCTTCATTCCCTGAATTTTTTATTTTACTTCCTGTTTGTAATGCTTTTAAATTTAACTATCTTTTTCACCTCCTTCTTCAGCCATTTTCAACAATGCATTGATGATCGCGACTGCCACCGGTGTACCACCTTTTCGACTCAGGTTGGTGATAAAAGGGAACTTCTGGGTTGAAAGCAACGCCTTTGACTCAAATGCCTTTACAAAGCCAACTGGAACTCCGACAACTAAAGGACGACTAAGTGATGAGTTATGCGCATTAAAGAGTCCTATTACTTTTAACAACGCGGTAGGGGCGTTGCCAATGGCGATGATACCGATGTTGTTGTTTTCTTTTAGTGCCAGTTCAATCCCTCGCTCTGTCCTTGTTGCCGGGGACAGTCCCGATTCTACGCCTGCCCTGTATAATGGGACGTCGCTTCGCTCCGTCCGTAAATCTGGGACAGTCCCCTCTGCTGATTGCTGTATGTTGCAAATTACCTTACCCCCCCATCTTTCAAGTCTTTTCTTGTTGATCCCGGTCCTTACCATTTCAATATCCGTGAGTATATCCTTGCCGGCCTTAATCGCATCTAACCCTGCTGTAATGGCATCAGGATGGAACATAAGGGTTTCCCTGAATTCAAAATCAGCAGTAGAATGTATAACACGTTTAATAATGGGGAGTTGTTCCGGAGGCGCATCAGTCAAATCCGTCTCTTCCGATATTATCTCAAAGCTCCTCTTTTCAATGTCATCCGGAACGAAGCCATTGGCGGTCTTTATCCTTTCGATTACAACCTTGACAAGTTTCTCATGAATGCCGAGAGGTTCTGTATAAATAAATTTCACCCCAGGGTTTGCCTTTTCTGCTTCCGCTATCATTTCCGGGATGTCCTTTGTTACATGCATCCCTGAACTCAGGAAAAAAGGGTGAAGGGTTATTTTTTTAGCACCAGCAAGAATGCACTCCTTAATAGTACCCATAATATCCGGATCGGAAAACTGCATATATGCGACTCTAACGCAATTATCCTTACAGGCAGGGTGGATAGTGCTGTGCAGCATCCTGCCTATGGCCTCGATGTTGTTTGCGTCTTTTTTGGGGCTTCCATGTCCGATAAGTATGATGCTCTCCATAAAATGTTTAATTCTCCTTTATAAACCTTGCGAAATTATCTGCAATATCGGGATTGCTGCCAAAGTGAATATGCACATAGCTTGCGAGGATGTTTTTAAATACATATCCTTCGTCCTGTATATGTTTGCCCGAACCGTCTCGAACGGAATAAATCCTATCTGTAATCTTTATTCCTAACGACGGGGACAGCCCCGATTCTACGACTTCGCCCGGGATTACAGATGGGCTCGTCCGTAAATCTGGGACAGTCCCCTCTTCCGCGCTTTTTACAATTTCAGAATAATGGAACTCGTGTCCCCTCATAATGCTGTTTTTCTTGCCCAGGATGCAGTCTTCTTTTAAGGTAATCTCCCTGTAACCGAGCCTGGACCTTCCTTTTTTCATCTGCGTTTCAAAAGGCAGAACGTCGGCCATTTTATAGAAATTACGGTCAAAGTCATAAATGCCCTGTGACAGGTACATCAACCCACCGCATTCCGCATACATCGGCCTACCTGCATTTGCCCAGTCATTAACGGACTTGAGCATTGATCTGTTTTCTGACAATTCTTTCGCATAAATCTCCGGATACCCTCCGCCTATGTACACGCAATCAGCCTTGTCCGGAATCCCAAGGTCGGAGATTGGGCTGAATTTTATAATCTCTGCTCCCAGGTCCCGCAGCATGTCGAGATTGTCCTCGTAATAAAAACAAAATGCCTTATCATAAGCAACAGCGATCCTTAGCGCGGAAGGCTGGAAGACTGGAAGCGCAGAAGGCATAAAGTCCGGCAGCCCAGAAGCGGCTGTCTTCCGCAGGATATCATCAACATCAATGTATTTAAGGACAGCTTCCGAAAGTCTATTAAAAGTCTCGTCGGTTATAGGATTTTCTTCGGCAACTGCAAGCCCGAGGTGCCTGTGAGGGATTTCAAAATCCAGATCCCTCGGGAGATATCCCAAGACCGCAACACCGTTTACGCTGCTCTTCAACCTCTCGAAATGTTTATCAGACGCCACGCGGTTAAAGACAACTCCAGTAATAGGTGAATGGGTAAATTCTACAAACCCTTTTACCACTGCCCCGGCGCTTTCAGCCATTCCGTAAGCATCAACAACCAAAACAACAGGTAGATCAAGAAACGATGCCAGGTACGCAGTACTGAAATCACCATCATACATGCCCATGACCCCTTCGATTACAGCAATGTCCGCATCAAGAGAATTTTTAAAGAAGCAATCCCTAACATAATCCTCATTGCACATCCACAGGTCAAGGTTTCTTGAAGGTCTTCCGGTGATAATTTTGTGAAGTCCCGCGTCAATAAAATCAGGCCCTGTCTTAAACGATTGGATCTTCAAACCCTTTTTCTGCAATGCAGCCAGCAGGCCAAGGGTCACGGTTGTCTTGCCGCAGCCGCTGTGAGTGCCGGCTATGATTATGCCCTGAGCCACTGCGCAAGCTCCTTTAAAAGACGCATGTTGTCCTTGTTGGATTTCACCGCTACCCTGATATATGTTCCGTCAAGTCCGATGAAGTCTGAACAATCCCTCAGCAATATACCCTTTTCCCTTAAAGAGGCCATTATCCTTTGAGCATGTATCAATTTTATTAGGTAATAGTTAGCGGCAGAGGGATAAAACTGGATGTTGAGGAGCTTGAATCCGTCTTCAAGGGTCTTCTTCTCATACCTTATAAATTTGTAAGTTTCATCCCTGTAGGTAATGTCATTGAGCACCGCAATCCCGGACATCTGTGCAAGAGTGTTGACAGTCCATGGCTCTTTGTATTTCTTTATGGTATCAAGAATTGTTGGCGGAACTACCCCATAACCCACTCTCAGACCCGTCAGTGCATAAAACTTTGTCATTGACCTCAAAACAATAAGATATGGGTTATTCTCAACCTCTTTTACAACAGAGTCCCCGGGTGAAAAATCTATAAAAGCCTCATCAACAACCAGATAGCACTTAAGGTCCCTGGCAGCATCAGCTATTTTAATAACAGACGCTCTTGGTAACAGTCTGCCGGTCGGGTTGTTCGGATTACATAGAAATGCCATGTCCACAGAGGTCGTAAGGGATGTCTTGTATGAGGCAGAAGAATCATTTCCTGACATTGCGGATATAAATTTGTCCGGATTGATCTCGAACCCATTTGTCTCCCAGAGCACGAGGCATCTGACTTTCTGAGGGTCATTGAGCGCCCGCTCATATTCTGAAAAAGTCGGGGCTGGTATAAGGACCTTTTCAGGTTTTAATGCGCGTATAATTAAATAAATCAGTTCAGTGCTGCCATTGCCGCATATAATGGATTCAGGGTCCGCGCCAATATGTTTTGAGATTGCTGCCCTGAGCTTGTTAGCATCAGGGTCAGGGTAATTACAGAGGCGCTTCATGTTGTTCTTTATCTCAGAGAGTACGCTTCCGGGAACTCCGAGGGGATTGATGGAAGCACTGAAATCTGCTATCTCATCCTCCTTTATGCCGAGGTCCTCTGCAAGTCTGTAAATGTTGCCGCCGTGGATTCCGACAGGTCTTTCCTGATCATCGTTGTCGTCTACCCTGACTTCTACCATAATGAACTCCTTACAAACAGAATAGTTGCTGCAAGCGTCATTGTCAGTACAGATGCAATAATAACAATGGCAATTGTGTTTTCAGAAGCGGTCACAAAATCCTCTGTCCTGTTCTCGCCGATATAGGGCTTTTCAACGACAACGCCACTATATATGGAAGGCCCTCCCATTCTTATTCCAAGGGCGCCTGCCATTGCAGCCTCTGGGATACCGCTGTTCGGACTCAGATGGTTCCTGCCGTCGCGCAGCATGATTTTAATTGCAGACTGGACAGTGGACAGGGAGCGGGACAGAACCAGAGAAGATATGACAATGATAAACCCTGTTATACGGGCAGGAATATAATTCGCAACGTCATCGAGACGGGCCGCAGCCCAGCCGAAATTTATATACTTAGCGTTCCTGTAGCCGACCATTGAATCAAGTGTATTTATTGCCTTGTACGCCATTGCGAGCGGGAGCCCGCCAATCGTCAGATAAAAGAGCGGGGCGATAACGCCGTCAGACAGGTTTTCAGCAAGGGTCTCCATGGTCGCCTTTAATACTTCCCTGTCTGAAAGCCTGTTGGTCTCCCTGCCTACAATCATACTCAGATGCTGCCTTGCAGCTTCAAGGTTTTTTTCTCTTACGCATTGGATTACAATCTTTGCCGAATTTACCAGTTCCCGCGTTGCGATTGTGGTTGAAGTCAGATACACCAGCAAAACAATTCCGATCAGCCCAAGAGGTGAATAGCTGAATTCGGGAATGAGTAGATATGAATTTGCCTCGCATATCGCAAATGTAATTCCAAAAACAGAGACAATGATTATAAATACCAAAAGCATGCCGCCTGTTCTCTCCTGCAATGGCGACTTTAAATAGCTTCTTAAAAATATCTCTGTTTTGCTGACAGCGCTCCCTATAATCCTCACAGGGTGTGGCAGCCACCGGGGATCTCCAATTGCGAGATCAAGCAGAAAGGCAAGAGCTAACACAAAAGGATTAAGGATAAAGGATGAAGCATGAAAATATTCAGTCATAATTTAGCCAGCCTTTTCAGAAAATCCATCTCGATATTCTCCCTGACAATGCCGGCAAGCCTATCTATTGCCCTGTCTTTGATGCCGGAATAATCTGTAGTGGTCTCAATGGGGACCAACCCTTTTTGTTCCCTGACGATATTGATTACTGCCCTTCGGAAATTATCGTTCTCAAAAATCCCATGCAGGTAAGTGCCCCAGCAATTTTTATTCACAGAACCATCCGGTACCAATGTTAAATGTCGCTTCCGCGCCTTCTGTTGGTGAATATTGAATGTTGAATTTGCGGAAATTCTTTTTATTTTAAACAGGCCAATGTCTCCTTTGCTTTCTCCCATATGTATTTCGTAACCTTTTAGTTCCATATTATTCAAACTCCTGATCCCCAACTCGGAGCTTTGCAGCTCTGCGTTCACACTGCAAGTGGTCTTTTCCCGCCCAAAGGTTGTCTCAATATTCAGCAAGCCTATCCCCTCAATCTCTTTGTGCGTACTCTCAATGCAAAGCGGGTCAAATATCCTTGTGCCGAGCATCTGGTAGCCACCGCATATCCCAATGACCTGTATGCCTTTGGCATATGCCTTTTTTATACTCTCCTCTATCCGCCGCTCTTTTAAATAGAGCAGGTCTTTTACTGTATTTTTCGAACCCGGGACAATAACAATATCCGCGTTCTCTATTTCTGTATGGTTCTGAGAGTAAATCAGTTGAACATCAGGCTCATGGAAAAGCGGGTCGAAGTCTGTAAAATTGGACATGTATTGTGGCCTTACCACAACGATCTTTATTTTCTCATACTCTGAATTTTGAAATTTAAAATTTGAAACTTTCTGGAGGGATAGCCCATCTTCTTCAGGCAGTCCTATATCAGATATGTAAGGCAAGACCCCAAGCACAGGTTTGCGAGTTTTGTCCCTTATCATATCCAGCCCTGGCCTTAGTATCTCTATATCGCCACGAAATTTATTTATAAGGAATGCTTTGATATGCCTGCTGTCTTTTCCGAGCAGCTTAACCGTTCCGTAAAGTGAAGCAAAGACACCGCCTTTATCTATGTCTCCTACAAGTATTGCCGGGGCCTTTGCATATTTTGCGGCAGCTATATTTACAATGTCCACATCCATGAGATTGATTTCAGCCGGACTGCCTGCGCCTTCCATGATAATAAGGTCATGCCTGGCAGCAAGTCTCTCAAAAGATATCTTAACAGCCTTCCATGCCTCTTTCTTAAAGGAATAGTATTCAGTCGCCTTCATGTGTGAGTGGACCTTCCCATGTATAACCACCTGCGACCCCATTTCACCTGAGGCCTTGAGCAGTATGGGGTTCATGTCTACAGTCGCTTCCGTGCCGGCGGCTTCCGCCTGTAGGGCCTGCGCTCTTCCAATCTCGCCACCACATGCGGTCACATATGAATTCAGGGCCATGTTCTGTGCCTTGAAGGGCGCAACATTTATGCCCATGTCCCTGAAAATCCTGCACATGGCAGCTGCTATCAGGCTCTTGCCCGCGCCTGAACCTGTCCCTAATATCATCAGTGCCTTAGCCACCCAATACTCCATTCAGAAGCTTTACAACAGGATAATTGTCCCAGAACTCTATGATGTTTACCGCTGCATTGTCCTGTTCAATCCTGAATATGTTTTCGAGAGGGATTCCGAGCACATGGCAGAGGATTACCCTGTTTACGCCGCCGTGAGCGACTATCGCTATTGTTTCTCCTGGATGATTGCATAGTATAGTGTTTAATGCATTTATAGTCCGTTCTTTTACCTCAAGAGTATTTTCGCCTTCAATTGGGCTGTATATAAGCGGGTTTCCTGCCCATGCCTCAAATTCAGCAGGATATTTGTCCTTTATTTCACTGAATGTCATGCCTTCCCATATACCAAAACTTCTTTCGCGCAGATCGCTTATCGCAACAGGGGTTAACTGATGAGGCCCAGCAATAATTTCAGCGCTTTTCAACGCCCTGCTCAGTGGCGAACAGTAAACAGCACTCAGAGCGGAAGCACGGAAGCCCGGGAACCCTGAAGTTGTTTCTGCATTCCCGAATTTATTTATTGACGCCATGATAAAAGCCGAGGACCTTTTAATCTGCTCTATCCCATTTTCAGACAAAAGCGCATCAATGCTCCCTTTGTAACGTTTTGTCTCGCTCCCTTCTGTCTCGCCGTGCCTGACTAAAAAGAGTGTCGTAACCATATGGATACCACCATCAAGAATATATTTTCAGATAATTCGCTTATTGCGCCCAAGTTATCTCCGGTCAATCCTCCGAATCTCCAATCTGCAAATTTTACGGAAATAAAGCTGAACAGGTAAGAGGTGATTAAAAATATTAAGAACAGCTTTATGCATCCTGCCTTGTACGCGCCAAGTATGTATATTTTAGCGACAGCGATAAAGATAAGCGTCACCAAAAGGGTTGAAAGAAGAAGAATGTTTGTCGATATGTTCCCTATAAACATCCTGCCCAATCCGTCCTTTCTTGCAGATGAACCGTGATACATTGCAGGCACCATTACCCACTTTGAAAATACAGGCGCCAGGAAAAGGAATGACAGGGAAATAGGCAGTATGCTGTAAGTAAGTACGTTTTTAAGCAGCAGGAATTTCAATAATATTGTCATTGCAATTGCAATTGTCCCGATTGCGCCGGTTGAACTGTCCTTCATCACAGAGAGTCTCTTTTGTCTGTCTGTTTCCGTGTTGCCGGACGATTTTACGGCCATCGCGTCAAAGGTATCCGCAAGGCCGTCAAGATGGAACCCGCCATTACTGAGTATCAAGATGAAGAGCACCATCCCTGCTGTTATTTCAGGAGATAGAACCTTTATCAGCAATATCGCTGACAGAGCAATCAGCAACCCCTGGAAAGCGCCAACAACCGGGAAATACATGGCTGATCCGGTCATCTCCTCTTCAGAGACATCACCCCTGACCTTTACAGGTACTATCGTAAGAAACTGAAATGCAAGAAGCAATTTTTTCATAATAAATTTAAAGCAGGCAAGACATAGCATTTGAACGGTTTTTTTCGCTGATTTTCGAGGACAAGGATGTCCTCGAAAGCGAAAACCTCGGAGGAAGGCGTGGAAGCCTTCCGAGAATGAGTGAAAATGCTGTGTCTTGCCTGCTTATCAGTTTTGAACTTCATTTGATACCCCTGCATCTCCAAAGGTCGCCATTTCTTTATATATTTTGAGGCCCGCCTCTATCATGAGTATAGCGAGGGCAGCGCCTGTGCCTTCACCCAGCCGCAGATCAAGGTCCAGTATTGGCCTCAGCCCCATTTTATCGAGCATAGCCTTATGGCCTATCTCTACAGAATTATGGGCGGCGAACATATAGTCTTTGACCTCAGGCTTTATGCAATACGCGATAAGCGCCCCGGCAGTTGAAATGAAGCCGTCAATAACAACCGGAAGGCGGTTTGCCGCAGCGCCAAGAATAAGTCCGGCGATGCCCCCGATCTCTGCTCCGCCGACTTTGGAAAGAACATCAATAGCGTCTTTAGGGTCAGGGCTGTTAAGTTTGATCCCCTCTTCGATCACCCTGATCTTATTTTTTAGAGATTCATCTGTTATTCCTGTGCCTTTGCCTGTGACTTCAGCAACAGAAAGTCCTGTCAGCACCGATGCGATTGCGCTTGATGGGGTTGTGTTGCCAATGCCCATTTCGCCTGTGCCGAATATTTTGACTCCCTTTTTTACATAGTCGTTTGCCAGTTCTATTCCAACCTCGATACATTTTATTGCATCTTCTTTAGACATAGCCGGCCCTTTTGTAAAATTATTGGTGCCGCGCACTACCTTCCTGTGCAGCAGCCCTTCAAGCCCGTTGAAATCATGGTCAACGCCCATGTCTATTACGACTACATCAGCGCCGGCGTGTCTTGCAAGAACGTTTATGCCAGCGCCTCCCCTGAGGAAATTAAACACCATTTGAGGCGTCACTTCTTTTGGAAATGCTGAAACCCCTTCTTCCGTCACCCCGTGGTCGCCGGCGAATGTGAAGATCGCTCTTTTATCAATTACAGGACTTATATTCCCTGTAATCGCTACCAGTCTTCCCGCAAATTCTTCAAGCCTGCCAAGGCTTCCAGGCGGTTTTGTCAGATTGTCAAGATTCTTTTGAGCTGTAACAAACCATTCTTTGTTAACAGGTTTGATCCTGTCTAACGTGTTATTCAATATATCCATCTCTCCTCCCGATGGGGTCAGACTTGACATCTGACCTTTAAGCTTTAAAAAGTCAGATGTCAAATCTGACCCCGTTTCCTATTTGATTTTTATGGGGATCCCTGCAGTCACAAGATATACCTTGTCAGCCAGGCCCGCAATCTTCTGATTCATTGCACCTGCAATGTCCCTGAATCTCCTGGCAAGTTCGTTGTCCGGCACTATCCCCATTCCCAGCTCATTGGAAACAATAAATATTGAACAGTTACGGGTAGATATTGACTGGCTGAAAGATTCCATCGCCTTTTCAACATTCTTATCATTCATCATGAGGTTTGAAAGCCATACAGTCAGACAGTCTATAATGATCACATCATATTCTTTATAAACATCTTCAATGAGCCGGGCAATATTTAATGTTTCCTCAAATGTTATCCACTCTCCTGAACGTTCTTTCCGGTGTTTATCTATGCGCGCCTTCATTTCCTCATCCAGCGCTTCGGCTGTTGCGATATAGGCTTTTTTGCCTGCCAATGCAGACCCCTCTTTTAGGGCAAATGAACTTTTACCGCTCCTTGCTCCACCAATAACAAATGTAATCAACAATTCCTCCTAAAAACAAAAAATCCCCAGGACATAACGTCCTGAGGATTGCACCCTGTTTAACTTCATCCTCACCTTCTATCCACGAGAAGGCACTTATTTACTTGGGAAGCGGGTCTGGATGTAAGAAATCTCAGAACACTGATCCCTGTCGTTCTTTGGCAGGTCTTCTGACTCCCGGATCGTCCTATTTACCGGCCTTCCCATCCCTTTGGACAGTGGCTAAGTCGGCTTTCGTCACCGGTTACAGCGGCGGGACCGTCCCTGATTTGCACAGGATTCCCTATTAAGCCTTTCGGCACCTAAGTGATTTATTTTATATGAGGGATGAATGTAATTGTCAAGGATTAAGATTTGGCAGGATTCGGACCGGCACCAGTCGCCCCCTTTTAAATACGATAACATGATATAATTTTAAAAAATGAGCAAGAACGGCCTTGTCATATGGATAACCGGCCTGCCCGGAAGTGGTAAAAGCACGATTGCGGAAGGGACCAAAAGGCAATTCCCTGGTTTTGTTGTACTTGGAATGGATGAATTCAGGCGTATTGTGACGCCTGAGCCTGCTTATTCCGAGGCTGAAAGGGAAATCGTCTACCGTGCTATTGTTTATTGCGCAAAGGCCCTGTCCGGACTCGGACATAATGTGATCATTGACGCCACAGGTAACATGAGAAGATGGAGGGAACTTGCAAGGCAGAATATTCCCTGCTTTGCGGAAGTCTACCTTAAATGCTCAATTAATGCATGCACAGAGAGGGAGACTCTTCGGAAAAATACCCATGGCGCGCCAAGGGACATTTATAAAAAGGGTGAGGCTGGCTGGCCTGTGCCCGGGATACAGGCACCATATGAGGAGCCGCTGGGTCCTGAACTGACCATAGAAACAGACAGGGCCTCTGAAGAAGAGGCCCTGTCAATAGTCCACAAATTTATTTCTGAGAAATTATCTGCTAAACCTTAAACCCTGATGTTGAACTTCTCAGTCCATCGGATATCGCTGTCAGCTTGTTTACCTCACCCATGACATCATCGGACATCCTCTCCATGTCCTGCGCGATAGAAGACGTTTTTTCTATGTTCCTGGCAACCTCTTCAGATGCCGCTGACTGTTCATCAACCGCAGCTGCTATCTGTGTTATCTGGTCCCTGACTTTCTGTACAGAAGCCAAAATTGTATCCAGTACATTGTTCAGATTTTTAATTTGTTTGGTCGTTTTGGTGACTTCTACCGTAGTATCTTCCATGGATTTCATTGTCATTTCAGATTCTGCCTGGACCCCGCCTATTTTTTCTGTAATCTCTGCAGTCGCCTTAATTGTCCTCTCCGCAAGTTTTCTTACCTCGTCGGCAACTACGGCAAATCCCCGGCCCTGTTCCCCGGCCCGCGCCGCCTCTATAGCAGCGTTAAGTGCCAGCAAATTGGTCTGGTCCGCAATATCTTTAATAACAGTCACTATGTTCCCAATTTCCCCTACACGGGCGTTCAGCTTTTCAACCATTGTAGATAATTCTATAGTGGAAGAGTAAACAACGTCTACTGTCCCAACTGTTAAATCTGTTATACTCTTGCCGCTCCCGGCAGTCTCCATTGCCTCAGCTGAAGATTCGGAAGCTATTGAAGCATTCCTTGCAATATCGGTAATTGTCTGGCTCATCTCTTCGGCTGCAGTTGCTATCTGGGCGGCCTGGCCTGACTGGTTTTGTGCTCCGGCAGTTGTTTTCTGCGCCATTTCCTTTAATACGTTTACAGCAGACACCACATTGTTGGCTGATTTCAGGATGCTGTTTATCATGCTCCTGAAAGACTCGACCATCCTGTTCATGTCCTGCGCAAGGGCACCTATCTCATCACCGGCGTTATATTCTATAGTTACATTAAGGTCTCCGTTGGCGATTCTCTTTACCTTCCCGGTAATTTCTGTAACAGGCAGGATAATGCTTTTTGAGGTCTGCCAGTAAAAGAGTGTTATTATACCCATGATTATGACCACGATTAATGAAAATTGGAGCATCTTTTGCCAAAAGGCAGCGCTCACATCGTCAATATATATGCCCGAACCGATGACCCAGCCCCAGGGGACAAATTTCTTGACATAGGACAATTTTTCATAAAGCTCCGATGAAACTTTCGGCTTACCGCTTTCATCGAGGACGGGCTTGCCATCCTTTGTCAGGGGTTTGGGCCACATGTACATAACATACCCCTGTCCTTTTTCATTCGCGACTATGTTGAAAGCCTCAAAAAGATTTTTCTTGCCATCGGTCTTCACAACCGGCCCATCAGTTCCAGCCTGCATGGATGTTGCACAATTGAATTTTTCCGCTGTCAGCGGTTTACCGTCAAGGGAAGGGACAGTCGGATGCATTACCATTACCGGCGGGAAAACGTCGGTATTGATCCAGAAATACTCCTTTTCTTCGTATCTCAATTGCTTGATCGCATTTTTTGCGGCTGTTTTTGCATCTTCTTCTGAAATGCCGCCTTCTTTTGAGAGCTTATAGAAATGGTCGAGTACTCCGTATGCAGTTTCAACAGCATGTCTTGTTGCAAGCCTTTTCTCCTCAAGCATGGTCTTATTCAATGAATACAAGGCTATGGATACAACTATAGCAATACCCAATAATGACATCAGAACAATTGCCACCAACTTGTGTTTTATTTTCACGTTCCTCAATAAATTGCCCAATTAATCCTCCTCTCAAAACTTGTATGTTTTGTATTATAGCAAAAGCAGGTTGCCAGCGTGAAAGTTGTTGTGCTCCAAAATTTTAGGTTATACTTTTCCTTAAAGACTGCTTTTAAGGAGATGTTATGTCCAATTTTTCGATAGATAAAGAAAATTCCGCATTACTGATAGTGGATGTCCAGGAGAAGCTGGCCCCTGCGATGAAGGTAAGGGATGAAGTCATAGGGAATTGCATCCACCTGCTTGAGCTTGCGAAGCTGCTTAATATTGCTGTGGTCATTACCGAACAATATCCAAAAGGCCTCGGGTTGACAGTGCCTGAAATAAGGAATGTCCTGCCTGCTTACCAGCCTATAGAAAAGCTGACCTTCAGTTGTTGCGGAGAGCCCAAGTTCCAGGATCAAATAAAACGGCTTGATAAAAAAACTATAATCGTCGCAGGGATGGAAACACATGTCTGCGTTCTCCAGACCTGCATAGGCCTTTTAAATGACGGCTTTAATGTACATGTTGTGAGTGATGCCGTGTGTTCAAGGTCAAAAAAGGACTGGAAGATCGGGATTGAATACATGCGAGATGCAGGTGCTGTGATAACTTGTACCGAAACGGTATTGTTCCAGTTATTGAAGGTTGCGGGGACAGAGGAGTTCAGGACTATATCCAGGAGGATCAGGTAAGTTTTACCCCGACCTTCAGCATCTTCTCCTTAAGCCCCTTTATCTTGTCCCTGATCTGGGCTGCTTTTTCAAAGTCAAGGACCTTTGCGGCTTCCTTCATTTCAGTCTCAAGCTTTTTAATGCTGCTCTCGCTTAGTTCATATTCCGCAAACTCCTCTGCTGCAACAGGAACGGTAAAATAGTCCGATTCATAAATCGAGCCGAGGATGTCTTTTATACGGCTCTTTATTGTCTCTGGAGTTATGTTCATTTCAGTGTTATATTCCGACTGGATATGCCTTCTCCTTTCGGTCTCATGTATCGCTTTTTGCATTGAACGGGTAATTTTGTCGGCATAAAGAATTACCAATCCGTTTACGTTCCTTGCTGCGCGGCCCGATGTCTGGATCAGGGAGCGTTCTGAACGCAGAAAACCTTCCTTGTCAGCATCGAATATCGCAACCAGAGAAACCTCCGGCAGGTCAAGACCTTCTCTCAGCAGGTTGACCCCTATCAGCACATCAAAATTCCCGAGCCTTAAATCCCTCAGTATCTCTATCCTCTCAAGGGTGTCTATACCTGAATGCAGATACCTCGCCCTTACCCCAAGCCCGGTGTAATAATCAGTAAGGTCCTCGGCCATCTTTTTTGTGAGTGTTGTTACAAGGACCCTCTCGCTTTTTAATGCCCTCGCCCTTATCTCACCGAGCAGGTCTTCCACCTGCCCTTTGACCGGCCTGATCGTCATCTGTGGGTCCATCAATCCAGTAGGTCTTATGACCTGTTCTATGACCCTCCCTCCTGACTTATCCAATTCGTAATCTCCGGGAGTCGCTGATACGTAGATCACCTGGTTAATGCGGTGTTCAAATTCGGTGAACTTGAAAGGCCTGTTGTCGAGTGCTGAAGGCAGCCTGAAGCCATAATCTATAAGGGTCTGCTTTCTCGAACGGTCTCCCGCGTACATGCCGCCGACCTGCGGGATTGTGGCATGGGATTCATCAATTACCATCAGGAAGTCGCCGTTTGACGGCCCGCTGATAATATAATCAATCAGGGTAAAAGGCGGCTCACCAGGGAGTCTCCCGCTCAGGTGTCCTGAATAATTTTCTATGCCGTGGCAATAACCGAATTCCTTCAGCATTTCAAGATCAAACCTTGTCCTCTGCTCTATCCTGTGGGCATAAGCAATGTCCCCGTTGTTCCTGAAATATCTCATCCTCTCTTCCAGTTCTTTTTCGATGCTCTTAAACGCCTTTTTCAGTTTTGGTTTGGTAGTGATCCAGTGGCTGTTGGGGTAAAGCGCAAGTTTTTCTAATCTCTTTATTCTGTTACCTGTCAGGGTATCAAAGATATATATGGCGTCTATATCATCCCCAAAGAACTCTATCCTTACGGCACTGTCCTGTGCGAATGACGGATATATCTCAACCACATCCCCTCTTACCCTGAACCCGCCCCTTTTAAACTCTGCATCAGAGCGGACATATAGTATTTCAACAAGCTTTTTTAACAGATCGTCCCTTTTTGTCCTCATCCCTTCTTCTATAACGAGATGCATCCCGAGATAATCCTCAGGAGAGCCTATGCCGTAAATACACGAAACCGAGGCCACGACTATTACATCCTTCCTTTCAAGAATAGACATGGTGGCCGAATGCCTAAGCCTGTCAATATCGTCATTGATCATCGCGTCTTTTTCTATATATGTGTCTGTGGTAGGAAGATATGCCTCGGGCTGGTAATAGTCATAATAACTGACAAAGAACTCGACCGCATTTTCAGGGAACAGTTCTTTAAATTCACCGTAAAGCTGCGCTGCAAGCGCCTTATTGTGGGCGATGACAAGTGTCGGCTTGTTTGCGTCCCTGATGACGTTTGCGATTGTGAAAGTCTTGCCCGAGCCTGTCACTCCAAGAAGCGTCTGGTGCTTCTTTCCCTGAAATATACCTTCAGACAGTTGTTCTATTGCCTTTGGCTGGTCGCCTTTGGGAGTAAAGTCGGTCTGTAATTTAAACTCAGTCATTTGTTTATGTTAGAATAAACCATCAAAACTTTAAAAGCGGGTCCCTAAAGATGAAAATTAAATCTTGCCGGCAAGCACTCCCGGCTTTTCACGATATCCACGAAGAATGCGGTGTTTTTGGCGTTTACGGTCATCTTGAGGCCGCAAATCTCACCTATCTCGGTCTTTACGCGTTGCAGCACAGGGGACAGGAAGGTGCAGGCATCTGCTCATCCGACGGAAAGACCCTCCATATTGAAAAATCCATGGGTCTTATTGCCGACATCTTCAATGAAAAGCGTTTGAAACGCCTCCCAGGCTACCTTGCCATAGGGCACAACAGGTATTCAACCGCAGGCAGCAGCGCATTGAAAAATGTCCAGCCGCTTGTGGCCAATTACTCGCTGGGATCTATTGCAGTCGCCCATAACGGGAACCTTGTCAATGCTGAACAGATCAAGGAAGAACTTGAAGCAGAGGGCGCGATATTCCAGTCCAGTTCGGACAGTGAAGTGGTCCTCCACCTTATCGCGAGATCAAGACATGACGACCCCTATGAACGTATTATAGACGCCATGAGAAAAGTCAGGGGCGCGTACAGCCTTTTATTCCTGAGAGAGTCTGAGCTGATCGCTGTGAGAGACCCTTTTGGGGTAAGACCTCTTAGCATTGGGACTATTGACGGAGCATATGTTGTTGCATCCGAAACCTGCGCATTTGATCTTATAGGCGCACAGTATTTAAGGGACGTTGAGCCCGGCGAAATGGTCATCATAAATGAGGCAGGCCTTACTTCGGTAAAGGCGCTCCCTGTCAGCAGAAAGGCCTTTTGCGTATTTGAGTATATTTACTTTGCCAGGCCTGACAGTTACATATTCAATAATCATTGCGTCAATACTGTGAGGAAGGAATTCGGGAGGCAACTCGCGAGGGAGTCAGGCATAGATGCCGACATTGTTATTCCTGTGCCCGATTCAGGCGTGCCGCCAGCCATCGGGTTTGCCGAGGAAAGCAACATCCCCTTTGATTTCGGTCTTATACGAAACCACTACATAGGAAGGACCTTCATAGAACCCAAGCATAGCATAAGACACTTCGGGGTCAAGATAAAACTCAATCCCGTAAGGGACCTGCTGCAGGGCAAAAGGGTCGTGGTAGTGGATGACTCCATCGTCAGGGGCACAACGAGCAAAAAAATAGTGAAGATGCTGCGCGAGGTCGGCGGCGCAAAAGAAGTGCACATGAGAATATGCTCGCCGCCTACCATTGGTCCGTGCTTTTACGGCATTGACACCCCTACGAGGCAGGAGCTCATCGCCTCAACACATAGGACTGAAGAGATAAAAAAATACATAACCGCGGACAGCCTCGCATATCTGAGTATAGAAGGGCTGAGAAAGACAATCCCCCATCCTGAAAATTATTGCGCCGCATGTTTTGACAATAACTACCCGATAACGTTCCCGAGAGAAAAACTTGAACAGATGGAACTGCTATTCGCATGAACCATCGTTTGTTTTAAAGAGGGTGTGAATGGAGGCAATTGTTGTCTATATTACTGCGCCGAATGAAGACGAGGCCTCAAGGATTTCCAAGGTCCTTGTGGGAGAAAAGCTTGCCGGCTGTGTAAACATTGTAAAGGGGATACGTTCCATATACAGCTGGGAAGGTAAAATACAGGATGATCTGGAAGTACTGATGATCACAAAGACACAAAAACACCTCTTTGGGTCCCTCATGAAGCGCGTTAAAGAACTGCACAGCTATACCGTGCCTGAAGTAATTGCGCTGCCAGTAATTGAAGGCTCGGAAGACTACCTCAACTGGCTCAAAGAAGTCACAGCATAAAAATAAATAGGGACAGACCCCATTTTTCTTAAAATAATAAAGAAAAATGGGGTCTGTCCCTATTTATTTTTATTTATTTTTTCAACACATTGAGTATCTTGTCTTCTACTGCCTTCAGGCTTTCAAATGGTTTCATGATGTAGTCCTCGGCCCCTATCTTGTGACTGGCCAGCACCCTGTCAAGCGTGGAGTAAGCGGTCATCATTATGACCTTTATTCCAGGATGGTTTTTCTTGATCTCTGTCAGCACTTCAATGCCGTCCATCTGGGGCATCATTATATCCAGCAGGACCACATCAGGATTTAATTTACTTAACTGCGCAAGTCCATCTTTTGGATTATTGTAAGCTGATACCTCAAAGTCCTTGTTTTTTGACAATGACTTCTGGAGCATTGACGTTATGGGGACTTCATCATCTATTAACGCAATCTTTATCATGCGATCCTCCCTTCGGAAAAGAGTTCTTCTACTGCCATTTTCATCAGCTTTTCAGTCTTTTCTTCTATTATCTTATCAAGGGCATTCCCTACACCGACACTGCCGTCTTCCATCTTATGTACTTTCGCCTCGATTTCTTTAATTGTGCAGGCCCCCTTCAGGCCGTGACCGCACTCGGACACCAGCGAATTTGCCTCATCATGGACAATTGCATGCGGTTTTTCAAGGCTTGAATAAGAAGCCACATCCCCGAACCGGTGCTTCCCAATCCCTTCGTAATACCATTTCCCAAGCCTGCAGTTATGATAATCCGTGGGTTTGAAACTGTCAATCTCACCGAACAAGAACGCATAAACGTTGTTTTTAAATACAACATGGTCTATCTTTGCAAGAGAAACAAATATCCGGTTGCTGACATCCAGGATCTCAAAAACCGCCCTGCCGGAATTCTTCTTAAACAGGTCCATATGCCTGTTCAAAGTGGTAATGCTTTCCTGGGTCTCTCCAACTATCTCATTTATTGCACCCGTGCTTTGCTGTGAGCCGGTTATCTGTTCCTGCATGGTCTGGACAACATTTTTTATTTCTTTTGTGGCATTCTGGGTCTTTTCCGCCAGCTTCCTGACCTCATCAGCGACCACTGCAAACCCCCGCCCCTGCTCGCCGGCGCGGGCCGCTTCTATTGCGGCATTAAGGGCCAGAAGGTTTGTCTGCTCGGCTATGTCTTTGATAAGAGTTACAACGCTTGATATCTCATTACCCCTTTCAACCAGGGTCCTCATTATTTCATTAGAATTGCCCATCAAGGTTGAGAGCTTTGCAGTATCGTCAACCATGGTGCTGACAATATCCATCCCTTCTATGGCGCTTGCAGCTGTCTGTCTCGATTCACTTATCATCTCTTCAAATTTTCCGAGCATATTGCCCAAAACCTGCTGGGTGCCTGTCAGTGCCGTCTTTATACTGCTCTGGTGCATAGTGACCAATTCCGAACCGGACACCAGTCTGAATTCTATTACTGAATAAACAGTGCTTCCATCCGGCAGCCTTTTTGATGATGCCTTGGCCCTCATTTCCTCGGTGGCTATATCTTCCTGGTTCCTGAGAAGTTCTCTTTTCAGGGCATCAATGTCAGCTATCTTTTCAGCATTTTCATTTTTGAATATAAGGTTGCCGGCTGCGTCCAGGACTATCTTGATTTCATCCCTTGAAAAAGAGGCCGCTTCTTTATAAAACTCAACCTCCTTCTTCAGCCTTTCCAGTTCTTCCCGGTTGTCTGTAACAGTTTCCTTTACTGTTTTTTTCCTGAAAAACATAATCCACCCTCCCCTTTTAAGGATTTCATAGGTTAAAGCACTACTTCAAATACAGCGCCGTATTCATCATTGAATGCCTTTATTGTGCCGCCGTGGTCTTCTATTATGGTCTTTGCCACGTTCAATCCTATTCCCGTGCCTGACTGGGCCTTTGTACTTATAAACAGATCGAATATTTTATTGATAATCTCTTCAGGTATGCCCCCTGCATTGTCCCTGATAACGACTTGTATTCTATCATAACTCTTCAAAATTTCGACCTTAATATAACGCTTTTCAAATGGCAGGTCTGATTTCAGAAACTCATCAAGGGCATTGTTAAGTATTATTACCCATACCTGCTCAATCCTCTGTTCCGCTATTTCAGCCATGAATACCTCAGCATCCCGGTCAACTTTCATGTCAAACAGCTGGTCGTTTATATAAATATTTGTGATATGCTTTGCCCGGTTATGGACTATCCTGTTTGAGTAAACAAGGGTCCGGAAAAGATTTGTAGTTGACCTTTCTTTTTTAGAAAAACCGCTTAATTCTTTCATGGACTCGATAATGCCTGAAATCCTCGTTATCCCGTCTTCAATCTCTTCAAACAGTTCAGCGATTTCACTGCCCTGATTTTCAGTCACCGCGCCTATTTCCATTCTTAAAAGCTCCAGATTTCCCTTTATATATGTCAGCGGCGTGTTTATTTCATGAGTGATGCCCGCGGCAAGGACGCCGAGATCAGCCAGATGGGACTGCTTGATCATAATATGGTCTTTTTCAAGGTTTTTTGCGACTTCTTCAAAGACTATCTTTTCAAGGTTCCTGTTGAGTTCCTGGAGCTGGTGCTGCTGTTGCCTCAGTTTCAGCTCCGACTCCTTCCGTTCTGAAATGTCCTCAAACAGCCAGATGGAACCTCTTGACAGGTCATCAGAGTCAATCGTCTTTCCAAAGAGTTTGCACCAGAAAAGGGAATTGTCTTTGCGCTTCATCATAAGTTCAGCGGAATATCCTTTTCCGCCGGCCAAAACTTTATATTTTTCTTCTCCCATCTGCTGGTAACTCAAACTGTCCTTATATAGTATTTCTGTTGTACCCCCTGATATCTCGTGTCTCTGATAGCCAAAAAGGTCTTCAAACTTTTTATTTATATGCATGATTTTTCTTTCCTTTAAGAGGGCGATACCTATATTGGCGTTTTCAAGAATGATCTGGTTTTCAGACATTATTTGCCTGAATCTTTCCTCAAGCATTTTTCGCTCAGTGATGTCTTCTTTAAAGGCAACAAAATGGGTAATGATGCCTTCGGTATTTTTGACAGGTGATATGGACGCGTTCTCCCAGAAAATAGCGCCGTCCTTTTTTTTGTTAATGAATTCCCCATGCCATTCCCTGCCCGATTTAATAGTGTTCCACAAGTCCCTGTAAATCTCAGGAGGGGTCTTGCCTGACTTCAGTATGCCCGGTCTTTTACCGAGCGCTTCTTCACGAGTGTATCCCGTTATTTCGACGAATTTGAGATTAACGTATTCTATATTGCCGTTGATGTCGGTAATTATAACTGAACTTGGGCTTTGTTCCAGTGACTGGTATAGCTTGAGAAGCTGTTCTTCAACCTGTTTGCGTTCTGTGATATCACGGGATATTCCCATTGAACCTATGCGATCTCCATTAAAGTCGAGCAGGACAGATGCGCTTATAAAACTCGTGAACACATCACCGTTTTTGCGTTTATTGACTGTCTCCCCGACAAACTGCCCTGTTTCTTTAAGTGATTTATCTATCTTAATTCCTTCTCCAGGATCAAAATAGAGCATATCAATATGCTTTCCAAAAACCTCTTCAATCGAGTATCCAAATATCTGCTGGGCTGACATATTGAATTCCGCTATCTTCCTGTCTGCATCTACGGCAATGATCATGTCTAGAGAGCTTTCAACGATCCTGTGCAAACGCATTTGCGCTTCCTTTATTTCCACGTTCTTTTCGCGCAGCTCTGTGTTGGTCTTTTCAACTTCAAGGTTGGCTTGATTTATTTTCTGATTGAGCCTTATAACATATATCGTTACAGCACCCATTGAAGACAGCCCTGCAATAGTCAGGATGAACAAATACCAGTATTTTCTTAAAAAATCGGCCAGACTTACCTTCCCAATATCTTTGTAAGGGCCTATGTGTAACTCCTTCATTAATTCATGCACCGGCTGGTAGTTAAGGGGAGTTGTCCAACCGGCTATTTTTGCAAACTTTGCGGCAGGACTGTCAGACGGCATACTCATTAATGCAACGGCGACCTTCTGCGACAGTTCGTCTGAGGTATGTTTTACTTTGGCAAACGGCCATTCCGGATAAAGCGCCGTGCTCAGGGCAAAAGGAAAGTTCAGGGCATTTTGCTGGTTGACGATGCGGAATATTTTAGGGTCTATCAGCCCTTCCTCAGCCATCCTCTCGATCGTGTCTGTTCTGACAGTGCCGGCATCAACCTTGCCGTCCCTCACAGCATATACAACCGCATCATGGGTATCGCCGAACTGCAGGCCCCTGAAATCTCTATAGGGATTTATGCCTGCTTTTTTTAATTCCAGCCACGCCATTCTCCAGCCGCCCAGGGAGTTTTCTTCAACTCCCATAAATGATTTGCTCTTTAGGTCATTCAACGTCTTGATATCAGACCTGTCGTTCCTGCAAAAGATTACACCTCCGAACAGGGTGTAGGCCCCGCCCTTTCGCAGGTTTTTAAGAGTTAAAATACGGGTCACCCCATATAATGCTTCCAACTCAACATAAATGGATGTGTTGGCCAGGACAAAGTCCACCTTACCCTCCTGTACTGCCGGCCCTATCTCCTGGAAATCCAAGGGGACAACGGAAAAATGCAGAGGTTGTATTTTTTCGGCAAGGTAAACTGCGGTAGGAGACCACATCTTCAGGGCTTCATTATAGCCGCGGTAAGCAAGAACACCGATCCTGACTTCGGGTTTAGCGCTGCAAATTACAGGGGCAGACAGAAGGAATGAAAGGACCAAAAATAACTGTAGAAATAACAAAAAGCGGGCCTTGACTCGGGAGTTGTTTATAGCAACGCAGGTATACATTTAAAGCACCACCTCGAATATAGCTTCTGAGTTGTCATTATAAGCCCTTATGGATCCACTGTGGTCTTCAATGATGGTTTTTGCGACATTAAGACCTATCCCCATTCCTGTCTTGGGTTTTGTGCTTGAAAAGAGATCGAATAAGTTGTTCAGGATGCTTCCCGGGATTTCACCTGCGTTGTCTTTAACGAGGACCCTGATTTTGTCCTGCATTTTTGAGATTTCAATCTTTATATAACGGTCTTCGAAAGGCATGTCAGACCCTTCAAACTCATCAAGCGCATTGTTCAAGATTATTATCCAGACCTGTTCCATACTCTGCGCGGCTATGGCTGCAGTAAAGACCTCTTTGTCCTTGTCAGTATGCAAGTCGAGCTTATGACCATTAATATAAACATCTGAGAGGTGTTTGGCCCGGTTATAGATCATCCTGCTCGCAAGGACAATCGTAGAAAATACGTTTGACGGTATCTTATCCTTTTTTGAAAAGCCGCTTATTTCCTTCATTGATTCGATAATGTTTGAAATCCTTTTTATTCCCTCAAATACAGGATCAATGAACTTGTTGATTTCATGCTTTACTTTAACGTCAGATTCATCAACTGACATTTTCAGGAGTTCGAGGTTCCCCTTTATATAGGTCATGGGAGTGTTTATTTCGTGCGTAATACTGGCAGCCATTTTACCAAGGTCGGCCAGGTGCGACTGCTGTATCATGAGCCTGTCTTTTTCCCGGCTTTTCATGACCTCTTCCTGCACCCTTTTTTCAAGGGTCTTGTTCAATATCTCAAGCTGCTGCTGTTGTTGTTTAAGCCTTTCGTCCACCCTTTCCTGTTCCTTGATTGTCTGGAAGGCTTTATACAGGCTGGCAATTACTGCTGCAAGAAGCAAAGCAGTTATACCAAAGACTGCTATTAAAGTATGCCTGATGACTTTATTAAGCCTGGCGTTGTCCTTAGTGATGTCGAGATATATTTCAAAGGCCCCTATGAACCTGTTGTCCCGCATGATCGGCACATATGCCTCGATAACATCCATAGAAACTGTCTGACCTTCAAGTGATTTCGTGTCTTTTTTTACAATTTTTTTATAAGGACCGCCCCTTGCAACTGCCTCCAGAAAATATTTTTCGCGGTTTATCTGGCCAATGTCTTTCGGGTCTGTTGAGTATATAATCTCCCCGTCAGGAGCAAAGACTTTTACCTTCATGAAGTTTAATTCTTTGCTCTTTGCCCTGATATAATCGTCGAAATTTGGCGGGACACTGCTCTTGCTTAAGGCCGTCTTCCCATTAAAGCTATCTGCTGCAATGTGCCTGGCTATAAAAATTGCCCTCTCTTCTAAATTTTCAGTCAATAGTTCAATAAAGGAGGGATAAATAAAAAAAGTGGTGTATAACGGCAACACGATTACTGCAGTCACGGATACCAATAAGATATTTTTTAGAAAATTATATTTAAGCACTCTGTTTTCCGCAATATTATAACAACTTGCCTGAAATATTTACAGACGCGCACTTCCTTACCTTCAGCATAAGTGATTTGGTGACCTTCCTTTTTTCAAAATGTTCCGACCTTAACGCCTTGCGCATCGTTGGTTAGACAATTCAGGGACTGTCCTTTCTGCTTGTGTTTTCTACACGATCATCCCATGAGGCAGGGTCCTGTATTGACTCAAGATGTGTTAATACCGTGACATTCGGCAATGCGCATCGAATGTCCTCCTCCATGCGCTCCAGAAGTTTATGACCGCGGTCAACAGTCCAATCTCCGGGGACGAGCACGTGGAGTGATACAAACCGATGCGCCCCAGCCTGGCGTGTGCGAAGTGCATGGCATTTTATGTCTGTTGTGCAATGCCGTTCCAACACCTTCTCTATTATATTGAGTTCATAAACTGGTAGTGCCGTATCCATCAGTCCCAATACAGACTCGCGAACGATACGAACCCCTGACCAGACAATATTCCCTGCGACAATAAGCGCAACAATGGGATCTAACCTTTCCCACCCTGTAAAAGCAACGGCAGCAACGCCGACAAGGACGCCAGTTGATGTCCAAACATCAGTCAAGAGGTGATGTGCATTGGCCTTCAGGGTGATCGAGTTGTAGCGTTTTGCAGCCTTTAACAGGACAAGGGCCGTAAACAGGTTAACCAGTGAGGCCGCAACAGAAATACCCAGACCAAGTCCTATCTGCTCAAGCGGTTTAGGGGAAATAAGACGCTGCGTTGCTGCCACGGCAATACTGATAGCTGCTATCAGGATCAGAGTCCCTTCGACTCCACTGGAAAAGTATTCGGCCTTGCTGTGTCCATAGTGATGGTCCTCGTCAGCCGGGCGGGCTGCTATGGTGAGCATTGCCAGGGCCATGAGCGCGCCGGCAAGATTGACCAGGGATTCAATTGCGTCCGAAAGCAGGCCGACCGAACCTGTCAGCATATATGCAGCAGTTTTCAGCGCAATAGTGACAATGGCTGCTGCAATCGAAAGCCATGCAAAACGGGTCAGAGAGGAACTCTCTGTTGTTATCATATCCTGCACCATTGATCAAATGACCATTGTTTCGCCTGCATCCGGAGGGATACCGCAGTTCTTTTTATAGGTTTTATTAACAACTTGCCGGATTTTCTTATTTTCTCCATGATCTCCTGCAAATATCAACGCTGGAAGTATTATCATGCCTACAACAAAAAAACTCACATTTTTATATATCATGTTCATCTATGCCTCCTCTTCTAACAGGACATTGTGCAGATCCCCACAGGCAAGCCCATGGGACTCTGCCAATGCATTTGATTTACCGTGAAAGTCAGCAGAGAGGTGGAGAGAGACCGGAGAAAGGCCTTGCATAAATTATATTAGGATTGATTTGTTTGAATTCGACCAAAAACTTTTCGCATTTTTCATAATGGACCAAAGGCATATGCGGTGCAATTGAAAAACCAGTCCGGCAATTTTTCCTTAACTCAAGAGAAGCATTTGCCCTGTTAAAATCTTTCCTGAGATGTATATGGGCAACAGATTGATTGTTGCCGTGGGAAAGGCCTTCATAAATGTTTTTAAGTGATTCTCCCGTTGAGTTATAGTCGCCTGTTACACGGCCAGCTTCCGGATAGCCATGCGCGTGATAGACAGGGAGTATGACCGAGAGAATTAGATAAAGATACAGTACGGCTCTTGTAACTTTGCAGAGGCTCTTGTAATTACTAAAACTCATGATACTACTTTAACTCATTCCTGTAAAAGATGAAAGCTTGTAACTAGTCAGCCAGCCGCCTTGCAGGGGTTGTAGATCGTCCCCGAGACGTGGAAGCTTTCTTATCGTCGCCTGAAGTTCCTTCATGGGATGGAAGTTCTGGTTATTATCCTTCGAAATATCGAGGGGTTACTTTCTTGCGCCCGGTTACTCGCTGATAGACTTCATCAGGATATCCGATGGCAATAACTGCATGAATTCCCTCTTCTGACGGAATTCCAAGGGACTGTTGGATAGAGGGATCTTTCTTCATTGCTGCAACAGCAAATCCGATGAGGCAAGAGCCGAGTCCCATGCTGTGGGCTGCGAGCAGGATATTCTGTGTCGCTAGCAAGGCGTCCTCAGCCGGACAGCTTGCTCCTGGTTTAGATCCGACAATAATGACAGCCGTGCTGCCGTGGAACAGGCGGTCTTTGCCTGATCCGTGCCATTCATTAAGAGCAGCCTTCACCTTCCGGTAATAACCGCGGTAATAGGCATCAAGTTCTTCTTTCCCTATCAGTTTGAGGAACAAACGAAACATGGTCTTCTCTGCAGTAGTGTTTAACTGCCCGAAATAGGACGCAATGTATCCTGCAAAGGATATCACCGCCTTTCTCGTTGGCAAAATGGTGAAAGTCCAGGACTGACTGTTGGTGCCGGACGGTGCAGTGATACCGATCTTTACCAGGTCCTCGATCATCGCACGGTCTACTGGTTGGTCAGTGAAGCAGCGGCAGGACCGGCGATAGGCCATAAGCTGCACCAAAGCAGGTGTACTGTATTCCCCGGGAGCAAGCCACTGCTTCTCCATGGTGAAAGTTTTATAACGTGACATCTCTTCATCAATTGCGATGACACGGACCGCCTCCTGGGGACATATTGCCTGGCAATGTCCGCAGGAGATCGAGTCCGCTCCGGAGACAGCGGCCTTTCCTTCCATGAGTGTGATGGTCCCTGTCGGGCAAACGGTAACGCATAACCCGCAGCCGTTGCAAAGATCTCTATCAATTTCTATTCTGTTTTCTTCCATTGCCTTATTCTCAAGCCGACAAACTAATAGAATTCCCTGATGGAAGCTTCAATTTGAGAAATGTCGAATGGCTGTCTTACAAGCGGTACGTCTTTTATCTCGGGTATCCTTTCTTCAAGGGTGGGCCGGTTGTTCCTGTAGATTATGCCGATAGGGATGCGGTCTCCCCATTCAAGTGCTTTCCTGAACGCCTCTGCCCTGTCTTCAGGATTGTATTCAGGTCCTATATGATAAACTCTTTGCCTGTACCACTCGTAGGTATTTATCTTGTTAAAAGTGACACATGGCTGAAGGATGTCTACAAGTGAGAACCCTTTATGTTCCATCGCTGCCTTTATCAATGTCTTTAGGTGTTCAGGGTCCCCTGCGAATCCCCTTGCTGCAAAGCTGCAGTCAAGCGCAACCGCCATAGCCATAGGGTTAAGCTGCTCTGAAAAGACGCCTGAGGGCTGTATCTTTGTGATCGTTCCCTCCGCGCTTGTGGGAGATGCCTGGCCTTTTGTGAGCGCGTAGATTTGGTTGTCATGGACAAAGAGCTTTATGGAGATGTTTCTTCTCATGGCATGGATCAGATGGTTCCCGCCCTCGCCATAGCAGTCGCCGTCTCCGGCAACCGCAATAACAGGCATCTCATGGTTCGCAAGCCTGATTCCTGTAGCAACAGGCAGGGTCCTGCCGTGCAGGCCGTTGAAGGTGTTGCACTTGAGGTAATGAGGGAATTTCCCTGCCTGGCCTATACCGGATACGATTGCAAACTGGTGAGGCTCAAACCCCAATTCAACCATTGTATCCTTAAATGTCTTCAGGATCCCAAAATTGCCGCAGCCCGGACACCATGCAGGCGTCTTACCTTTATAATCTTCCAATGAGGGCATCTATTTCTCCTGACAGACCTTCCAGGGTGAACGGTCTTCCGTCAAACCTGTTGATCGCATTCTTGAATTCATAACCTGTCTCTGCCCTTATCAGGCGGGCGAATTGTCCTGTTGCGTTGATTTCCACGCATATAGTCAACTTCGCATTGTTCAGAATTTCAAGATAATCAAATTTATCTGTTGATGGGAAAGGATATATCTCGCTGAAATGGAGCATAGCAATGTTTCTGCTCCCTGAGAGCCTGTCAACAGACTCCTTCATTACGCCATAAGTAGAGCCCCATCCTGTTATGATGAAATCTGGATTTTTGCTGCCGTAAAGCAGGGGTGGAGTTATATCCTGCCGTATTAAGGGAAGTTTTTTTGACAGTCTTTTATCTACCATCTTGGTCCTTGTCTCTGCATCCTCGGCAATATGACCTTCTTCGTCATGCTCATCGCTGTCAGTCACTACCACGTGCCTTGCTTCCCCAGGGACTCCCAGAGGCGAAACCCCATTATCTGTATAAGAATGTCTTTTGTATTCCGGCAGGCCCTTAAATGCATCTCCCCTGAGCCTGTAATCTTTATATACTATTTTCTTCGAGTCAAATTCCTTGAATGTCCAGGCAGTATCAGCAAGATATGTGTCAAATATCACAAAGGCAGGGACCTGGTATTTTTCAGCAAGATCAAAGGCCTTGTTTGTGAGATAAAATGCCTGTTCTGGAGTGCCTGGGGCAAAGACGACCCTCGGGAATTCACCATGAGCAGAGTAAAGGACGAACTGCAGGTCAGCCTGCTCTGTCCTTGTAGGCAGTCCTGTTGCAGGCCCGGGCCTCTGGCCGAATCCGATTACGACAGGGGTCTCGGTCATACCTGCCAGGGAAAGGCCTTCAACCATGAGTGCAAAACCTCCCCCGGAGCTTGAGGTCATTGCCCTTGTACCTGCAAAAGACGCCCCAATCGCCATGTTTATAGCAGCAATTTCATCTTCTGCCTGTTCAACGACAATGCCATATTCTTTTGATCTTGTTGCCATGAAGTTGAGTATGTCGGTGGAAGGCGTCATCGGATAGGCTGCATAAAACTTGCATCCGGCGCTTATCGCTCCGAGGGCTATGGCATCAGTCCCGTTAATAAGTAACAGTTTTTCTTTTGATGGTCCCGTAACAGCGAGATTGCATTTAACGCAATTTTTTATCGCGAAGTCATGGCCTGCCATTGCGGAATTAATATTGGCACTGATAACATCTTCACCCTTTCTGCTGAAGGTGTTTTTTATTATTCCAAGCAGTATTTCGAGTTCTATTCCAAGCATCCCGAGCACAGCACCTGTGGCCACAGTGTTTGCCATGATCTTGCTGCCGCCATGCTCAGTTGCAAGGGCAGTAAAAGGAACATCCAGGAAGTACGGTTTTTCGTGTTTCTCTTTTAAAGAGGCTGAGTCATAGATTATCTGCCCATATTCCGAAAGCTCCTTTTCGTGTTGTCTTATGCTTTCCATATCAAGCGCTACCAGGATATTGATCTCTGTTCTGGGAGACATTACAGGTTTTTCTGAAAACCTTATCTGGTAGTAGTTGTGTCCGCCCCTGATGCGGGAGTCATAATCCTGATGCGTAAAGACATGATAGCCGCTTTTTGAAAACACCATCGCAAGTGTATCCCCGATCGTCTGTATGCCCTGTCCGGCCTCGCCGCCTATTTTAATTGAATAGTCCATAACACAGGAATTATAGTTTAAAAACATTACTGCTGCAAGCTTTATTTGATTGACAAACAAAGTGCCTTTTGATAGTTTACTTAGTATGTTGGATTGAGGCAGTATTGTTTTGCGCGGAGAAAATTATGGGAATAAAGATATTGATAGTAGATGATATGCTCCCTGCAAGGGCGTTCATAAGAGGCAGCATAAAGGCCTACATATCAAAAGATATTGAGACCGATGAGGCAAACAGCGGAGAGGCTGCAAAGGCAAAACTGGAGACCCATAAATATGACCTTGTTTTATGCGACTGGAACATGCCTGGCATGAAGGGAAGCGAGTTGCTGGAATGGATAAAAAGCCAGGACAACCTGAAGGACATCCCCTTTATAATGGTAACCGCACATAATGAAAAAGAGATCATCATGGATGCCATAAAGCTCGGCGTTAAAGACTTCCTTATAAAACCAATAACCGCTGACGACCTGAGCAAGAAGGTCAGGGCAGTCCTTTCCGAAGTACTCACTCGCAAAAAGAAAGAAGAGGAAGGCGGAGAGCAAAAGCCGGCATGACAGACAAAAATCCGCAGCCTAAAAAAATCCTTATAGTTGACGATGACTCTTTTGTCAGGGACATGCTTTCAATGATCCTCGACTCAAACGGCTACAGTGTTGAGACTGCAGAAGATGGAAAAGACGCCCTCGAAAAGTACTCTGCAATGCCGGACATTAACCTGATTGTCTCTGATATGAACATGCCTGAAATGACCGGACTTGAATTGATCAGGGAAATTCGCAAGCACGATGAGGGTGTTCCAATAATAATTCTTACAGGAAACAATGAGATTTCTGTCGCGATAGAGGCCATCCACAGCGGTGCAAATGACTACCTGATAAAAGATGAGAATATCCAGGACACGATTATTCTGTCCGTAAATAAGGTATTGGAAAAGTATTACCTGAAGAAGAAAAACCTGGAGTTGATGGAGGCCCTTGCAAGGAAAAACAGTGAACTTGAAAAGTCCAATCAGGAACTCCTTGCGCTCAATCAATTGAAAAACAAGTTCCTCGGAATAGCGGCCCATGATCTGAGGAACCCGCTTTCTTCAATAGGAGGGATAAGCGAAATACTCCTGACAGAAGCAATGGGCAAGGTTACGGACGAACAGAGGGAATTTCTTTCGATTATTAACACAGCCAGCAATGATATGCTGGCCCTGGTGAACGACCTCCTTGACGTATCTGTTATTGAAAGCGGAAAACTTGAGCTTCAATTGCAAAAGGGCCCTCTCAAGAAATTGATTGATGAGAGAATAAGAGTTGACCAGATTGTGGCTGAAAGGAAGAATATCACAATCCATCCGTTGCTTTCCGACATCCCGGATGTTCTGTTTGATCAAAACCGTCTTGCGCAGGTCATTGATAATTTATTGGGCAATGCGATTAAATTTTCTCCGCAAGGTTCCAATATCTATGTTTCACTGGACCTTGATGCAGATATGGCAAAGGTCAGTGTCCGTGATGAGGGGCCTGGCATTCCGGCTGAGGAACAATCAAAATTGTTTGGCGAATTCCAGCGTCTGAGTGTCCAGCCGACTGATGGAGAGAAGAGTACAGGGCTGGGGCTTGCGATTGTAAAGAAAATAGTTGAAGCACATAAGGGGGTACTGGAAGTACAGAGTCAGACAGGGCAGGGCTCTACATTCAGTTTCAGGATCCCCTTGTCACAATAATTAGTAAAAGCTGGCAAGAAATATCAAGCTATTTGCGCAATCGCGCCGATCTTGCGGATCTTTTTGTATCTGTCTTCTATAAGTTTCCCGTGGCTTTTTGGTTGAAGTGTTTCAAGGGATTTAACGATAATCTCCTGTATCCTTTTTGCGACCCCTTCAGGGTCCCTGTGTGCCCCGCCAAGGGGCTCCGGTATTATATCATCTATTATTTTGAATGATTTCAGGTCATTGGCAGTAAGTTTCAGCGTATCAGCGGCCCTTGCATAGTCTTCAGCATTCAGGTCCCCGTTTTTTCTCCATAATATGGCAGCGCATCCCTCAGGTGAGATTACCGAATAAACAGAATGCTCCAGCATATAGAGCCTGTCTGCAACGCTTAACGCAAGCGCGCCTCCGCTTCCTCCCTCGCCGATAACTATAGCTATTATGGGTGTCTTCAGCCTCGCCATCTCCATGAGATTGGTTGCTATGGCTTCTGCCTGTCCCCTTTCCTCAGCGCCTATGCCCGGGAACGCGCCAGGGGTATCAATCAGGGTAATTATAGGCATTTTGAACCTTTCGGCCAATTTCATAAGACGCAGGGCCTTCCTGTAACCTTCGGGATTAGGCTGGCCGAAATTCCTGTATACCCTTTCTTTTGTGCCCCTGCCCTTCTGATGGCCGATAACAAACATCGGGACTCCATTGATCCTGCCGATACCTCCGACAATGGCCGGATCATCCGCAAATCTCTTGTCTCCGTGCAGCTCTACAAAGTCCTCGGCTATCAGGCCGATATAATCCAGGGTATAAGGTCTTTCAGGATGCCTTGAAATAAGGGTCTTTTGCCATGGCGTAAGGTTTGAATAAATGTCAGTGCGCAGCTCTTTTGCCTTCTTCTCGAGCCGTTTTATTTCAGAAGCTATGTCTAATTCTTTGCCGTCGGAAAGTCTTCTGAGCTCTTCTATTGTTGTTTCAAGCTCTTCCAGCGGTTTTTCAAAATCAAGGTAATAACCCATAAAACTCCTTATCGTTCACTGTTGATGGTCTATATGTAATGGCAGGGTATGCAGCCCAAAAGACTTTACATGCGATACCATATTAATCTCCAGACCACTTTTAAAGGATATTGTTCAACAACACCTGCTGTAAACTAAACCACAACAGACATAAAATAGATTTCATCGCATATGTAAAGTCTTTTGGGCTGCTTGCCCTGTCATTTTATGCACATGACTAGGTCAACTAAGATACTTTTACAGTCGCCCCTTCAATCATGCCGGCCTCTGACGCAAAATTGACGCCGGGCTGGAGCTGTGATGATATGATAACACAACAGTCCGGCAGATACAGCCTGAAAGACAGCGATACATTACTGTTGCTGTTGTATTTATCACCCATCAGCTTCCTGATGCTTCTGAGTTTGGTCATTGCATCTGTATCGTCCAGTTTTAATGCAACCTCGTATTTGATGTTCAGTTCCATGTCAGTGAGGTTTTGTAACTGTCTCGCAATGACCTTCGCCCCTTTTTCAGACTTTGACAGTTGGCCTTTTACCATGACCAAGTTTCCCTTTTTCAGGAACTCAGCGCTGTCCTTGTAAAGGGCTGGAAATACAAGCACATCACAGCGTCCGGTTTCATCCTCAATAGTCATGTATGCAGTAACGCCTTTTTCCTTGGCCTTGCTGCGAATTTCATTTATGGTCCCCGCGACACAAACATCCGCTCTGTCTTCCATATTCTCCATCTGTCCTTCAACAACGGACATCTGTGTCACATCCATGCCGGAGAGGGTCTTTCTATAGCGGGAGAGAGGATGGCCTGAAATATAAAAACCAAGGGCATCTTTTTCATAACCCAGGAGCGTTTTTTCGTCCCATCCCTGTGACTTGTCTGCAGATACGGGGCTTTCGCCAAAAAGGCTCATGCCGCCGTTGTCAGACCTTAGAGGTGAAGTGAGTGCACCCATGGCCTTTGCCCTCGCTTGTGCAGGGCCCTGATGGTTTTTGTCCTGGTCCTGCGTATAAAGGGAATCAAACGCGCCTGCCTTTATAAGGCTCTCAATGACCTTCTTGTTTGCCTTTTTGTTGTCCATGCGTGACATGAAATCGTCAAAAGACTTGAAATGTCCATTGCCCCTTTCATTAATAATGACCTCTATGGCAGCGGAACCTACTCCCTTTACTGCTTCAAGCCCGAACCTTATAGAGTTGCCTGTAATCTTGAATTCCCTGTCGCTTTCGTTAATGTCAGGCGGCAATAAGCCGAGAGACATGCTCCTGCATTCATGAATGAGCTTTACTATCCTGTCCGTATCTCCCATATCGGCGCTAAGGTTTGCGGCCATAAACTCAACAGGATACTTGGTCTTCAGGTAGGCCGTCTGATAGGCCAGATAGGCGTATGCAGCGGAATGGGACTTGTTAAAACCGTATCTTGCAAAAGGCTCCATGACTTCAAACAGTCTCTTTGCCTTGGCTTCGTTGATGCCCTTGGCAACTGCCCCGGTGATGAAGACTTCCTTTTGCCTGTCCATCTCATCCTGGTTTTTCTTACCCATTGCTTTTCTCAGGATGTCCGCCTGTCCCATAGAGAAATTAGCTATTTTATTGGCTATCATCATGACCTGTTCCTGATACAGTATTATCCCGTAGGTTTCGTCCAGGATCTCTTTTAACTCGTCCAGGTCATATCTTATTTCTCCCGGGTCTCTCTTGCCCTTTATAAAGTCGTCTATCCACGCCATAGGCCCGGGTCTGTAAAGGGCCACAAGGGCGATAAGGTCTTCGAACCTGTTCGGCTGCAGCCTCACCAGTATGTCCCGCATCCCGCTGCTTTCGAGCTGGAATATGCCGGTTGTTTCACCTGAACATAAAAGCTTGTATGTGTCGCCGTCATCAAGGGGAATATCAGAAAGCGTTATCTCGTCTTTCTGTTGCTTGATGAACTCCATCGTCTTTTGGAGGACAGTGAGCGTCTTCAGTCCGAGGAAGTCGAACTTAAGCAGGCCTACGCTTTCAATAGCGCTCATGTCGAACTGGGTGGTAACCACATCTTCAGAAGGGTTCTTGTAAAGGGCGGTAAAATCAGTCAATGACTGGGGGGCTATGACCACTCCTGCTGCATGGGTTGAGGCATGTCGTGACAGCCCCTCAAGTCTTTTTGCTATATCCAGCAGTTCTTTTACAACAGGGCTGGTGTCGTATAGATCTTTTAACTGCGGTTCGAGTTTAATCGCGTCGTCAATGCTGACGTTGTTCGCAGGCACGAGCTTTGCGATCTTATCAACGTCCGCATAAGATATATCCAGTGCCCTGCCTACGTCCCTTATCGCTGCCTTTGCAGCCATTGTCCCAAAGGTTATTATCTGGGCAACATGGTCAGCGCCGTATTTCTCAGATACATAGTTAATGACTTCCTGCCGCCTGTCTTTGCAGAAGTCGACGTCTATGTCAGGCATGTTTATCCTCTCAGGGTTAAGGAACCTTTCAAAGAGCAGGTTATATTTGAGCGGGTCTATCTCTGTAATATCAAGGCAGAAGGCAACAAGACTCCCGGCAGCAGAGCCCCTGCCAGGGCCAACAGGTATCCGGTTCTTTTTAGAGTAGTTTATAAAGTCCCATACTATAAGAAAATAGGACGAAAAACCCATCTCTTTTATTACCTTCAGCTCCATCTTCAGTCTTTCTGTATAATTTAGAGGAGGGTCCCCCTTAAACTTGCTCTTGAGGCCGTCTGTCGCGAGCCCTTCAAGAAAATGGGAAGGAGACACCCCGCCCGGCAGTTCGTATCTCGGCAAAAGGTTCTTCCCGAGGACAAAATCAAAGTTACACCTTTCAGCAATAAGCCTTGTATTTGTAATGGCCTTGGGCATGTCCCTGAACGCCTCTTTCATCTCGTCAGGAGACCTGAAATAGAATTCATCAGTAGAAAACTTGAGCCTTTTCTTGTCTTTAACTGTCTTGCCTGTCTGAATACAGAGCAGGATGTCATGGGCCTTTGCGTCTTCCCTCCTGAGATAGTGGCAGTCATTAGTGGCCACCACAGGTATATGGAGTTCCTGTGAAAGGACCGCGAGTTTTTTATTTACATCTTCCTGCTCGGGCAGGCCGTTGTGCTGCATTTCAAAGAAGAAATTTTCAGGACCGAGAATATGTTTATACTGGAGCGCCACTTCCCGCGCCCTGTCCATCTGCCCGTACTGGAGATAGTAGGGGACTTCTCCCTTTAAGCAGGCGCTGAGGCCGATAAGCCCGCCGCTGTATTGTTCAAGCAGGTCTTTGTCTATCCTCGGCTTGTAATAAAAGCCCTCAAGATATGCCTTTGTCACCAGGGTGGTAAGGTTCCTGTACCCGGTGCTGTCCTGCGCAAGGAGGATGAGGTGGAATGAAGACTCCTCAGACAGGTTGCTATCAAGGGTAGTCTTTGAGCGGTCGAACCTGCTGTCAGGGGCAACATAAACTTCGCAGCCGATGATCGGTTTTATGCCTGCTTTGGTTGTTTTTTTATAGAATTCGACTGCGCCGAAAAGGTTCCCGTGGTCGGTGATGGCGACCGCAGGCATTTTATACCGGGAGGCCTGCTCAACAAGCTCGTTTATTTTGATTGCGCCGTCAAGTAAGCTGTATTCTGTGTGCAAATGAAGGGGGACAAAATCCGAATGCTGCATGAAAAATATTAACTTTAGACAGGGGGTTTAGTCAAATTAGTGGCTGTTTTCATTTGCATTACCCCCCAAACAGTGGTATGATTTTAAGGTATATATTTTATGGAGGTGTGTATGAATTTACAGGAAGAGATAGCAAAGGTAGCACATGAACTGTTTGAAAGGGACGGAAGAAGAGATGGTCTCGCCCTTGAACACTGGCTCGAGGCTGAGAAGATTGTACAGGCCAGACAGTCTAAAAAGGGAAAAGCCGTTACAGAAGCCGTAAAACCTGTTGAAAAAGCAGCACCAAAAACAGTCGCGACAAAGAGCGCGCCTGTAAAAGGGGCAGCGAAGAAAACGGTTAAGGCAAAAAAAGCCAAATAAGTCTATGCTTGAGAAACCCTATGAAAGAAGCGCTCCTTTATGAAAAGACCGGCAATGGAAAAATAAAATGCCATCTTTGCGCCCATTTCTGTAATATCTCCCCTGGCAGCAGAGGCATCTGCGCTGTCAGGGAAAATGTAGACGGGACCCTTTACAGCCTTGTTTACGGCAAGGTGATAGCAAACAATATAGATCCTATAGAGAAGAAGCCGCTGTTCCATTTCCATCCGGGCTCAAGATCTTATTCGATAGCCACAGCCGGATGCAACTTCAAGTGCCTGCATTGTCAGAATTACGAAATATCCCAGTATCCAAAGCAGCATAAAGACATAACGGGCGTTGAGATGACTCCGGACCAGATTGTCGAGTCTGCAGTGAACTCAGGGTGTAAAAGCATTTCATATACTTATACAGAGCCGACCATATTCATGGAATTTGCGTATGACTGCGCGAGGCTTGCACGTGAGCAGGGGATTAAGAACGTATTCGTAAGCAACGGCTTCTCAAGCCCTGAGGCAACTAAGCTTATTGCCCCCTACCTGGACGCGAACAATATTGACCTCAAGGGAGATGACAGTTTTTATAAAAAGATAGCAGGCGCAAGGCTCCAGCCAGTGCTCGATACCATAAAGCTCATGAAAGACTCAGGCGTCTGGGTCGAAATAACCACCCTCATTATTCCTTCTTACAATGACTCCGAAGAGTTCCTCAGATGGACCGCTGAATTCATAAAGTCTGTTGACCCTGCCATGCCCTGGCATGTAACGCAGTTTTATCCTACATACAAACTCATGGACAAGCCGAGGACACCTGTGAGCACCCTGAAAAGGGCGAGGCAGATAGGCATTGAAACAGGTCTGAAGTATGTTTATGAGGGAAACGTGCCCGGAGAAGGAGGCGAAAACACATATTGCCCCTCCTGCGGAGAACTGCTTATAGAGAGGTTCGGGTTTACGCTCACCACCATAAAAATGAAGGGGTCCAGATGCCTTAAATGCAACGCATCTATTGATGGTATAGGGATGCCATAGCCAGATTTCAGTAAAAATCCGAACAGGTTATTCACCAAAACATCACAATGTCTTGTTTTTGGAATATGCTTTTGTATAGTATATTTGTTGCGTTATTCGCCGGAGTAACAAGCTGCGGACCACTTTAATGGAGGATTTATGCACATTTCAATAATCGGCACCGGTTATGTGGGTCTTGTAACAGGCGCATGTTTTTCAGAGTTTGGCGTAGTTGTGACCTGCGTTGATAAAGACAAAAAAAAGATTGAAGCGCTGCAGCAGGGGCAAGTGCCCTTTTACGAACCCGGACTTGAAGAACTGGTAAAAAGGAATGTCAAACAGGGCCGGCTCAAATTCACCACAAATATAGGTGAGGCAGTGGAAGAGGCCCTTGTTGTTTTTATTGCTGTCGGCACTCCACCGAGGGGCGATGGTTCAGCCGACCTCAGCTACATTGACAATGTCGCAAGAGAAATTGCCGAAAGCATCAAAAGCTACAAGGTCATAGTCACAAAAAGCACTGTTCCCGTAGGCACCGGAGAACAGATAAGAAAAACCATCTCTCTGAACTTGAAGGAAACTATTGATTTTGATATGGTCTCAAACCCTGAATTCCTCCGTGAGGGTTCGGCCATTGAAGACTTTCTCCGTCCGAACAGGGTCGTACTGGGCGCGGACAGCCAACAGGCAATAGCGATAATGAAAGACCTTTACAGGCCCTTGTATCTCATTGAGACACCATTTGTAATATCAAATATTGAGACCGCTGAGCTTATAAAATACGCCTCCAATTCATTTCTCGCAGTAAAAATATCCTTTATTAATGAAATAGCCTGTCTGTGCGAAAAAGTCGGGGCAAATGTAACCATGGTTGCAAGAGGCATGGGACTTGACGGCAGGATAGGGCCGAAATTCCTCCATGCAGGCGCAGGATTTGGTGGCTCCTGCTTTCCCAAAGACACAAAGGCCTTATTGAATATAGCCTCCAGTCATAATATAGATCTCGGAATAGTGGACTCCGCAATCAGGGCAAATGAAAAACAGATAAAAATGATGGCTGAAAAGATCAGGCTTGCCTTTGATGACATCAAAGGGAAGACTGTAGCAATTCTGGGACTCGCTTTCAAACCTAATACCGATGACATCAGGGAAGCGCCTGCCATTCATATTATCCAGGACCTTTTACGTCACGGGGCAAACATCAGGACTTATGACCCTGTGGCCATGGACAATACAAAAGCTACAATCCATGACATCACCTATTGCAATGACGCATACGACGCCTGCAGAGGAGCAGATGCAGTTGTGATAGTAACCGAATGGAACCAGTTCAGGAACCTTGACATGCAGAAAATCAAAGACCTGACAGAAAATCATTACTTTTTTGACCTGAGAAATATATATGACCCTGAAAAGATGAAGGCATGGGGTTTTATGTATTATTCGGTAGGAAGAATATAGTATTCAGCAATCACTGTCTTGGCAATTCACACCCTGTAGCATAATAGACACATAAAACACATCCTGCTTTGAAATAAAACCCTTGTTTTTCAACTAATTATACTTGGCACACTAATTGCTCTTTAAATTTGTCAAATGTTTGCAGTTTTTGAAAAAGCATTACTTTGGTCTTGACAAAAGGAGTTGAAAATAATAAGATAACAAGGTTTAAAGCGCATATAAGTTTTAGGTGCGTATTCCATTTCATGGAACTTAATCCTGAGAAAAAGGAGGTAAGAACGTAGTAAAAATATTTACTTGTATGCAGTAAGAGAAGATTTGAAAATCTGCCTTTGGCGGATAATACTGAACTAACCATTAGGAGGTTAGGAAGTGAAAAAATATATCGCACTAGTAGTAAGCATGATTTTTGTACTTGGTTTTGCAGCCAGCGCATTTGCAATCCACGCCGAGATACCTTCAGAGACAACGGCAACCGTAGCAAAAGGCTCAACCCTGATAACACTTGGCGGTGAGCTGAGAGTCAGGGGCGAAATACAGAAGAACACAGATTTCAATGATGACACAAACGCAGGCGATTCTTCAGCATATGACCAGAGGGTAAGGCTTTCCGTGACAGCCGCTGTTACCCCTAATACCATGGGACAGATTACTCTTGAGTCAAACAATGGCACAGATGTCAATGATAACGTAACCTGGGGCGCACCGGTTTCCGGCGCAAAAGGCGTATATGCCCAGGGCAATGCAAAGAAAGGCGACTTGAGGATTCTCGAAGGATGGATCCTGACAAAGGGCTCAGGTCTTCTTGGTATACCTTCAGGCTTAAAGATCGGTCATATGCCTCTTGCGCTTGGCAACAAGCTCTTCTTTGACCACACCAAGTTCGGCGATGATGCTATCGTGTTCTTTATGGACCCGACAAAAGAGATGCATGTCGGATTTCTCACAATCAAGTTCAATGAAAACACAAATGCAGCAGCTGACGATTCTGATGCTTATGTTGGCTTAATGACCTACAAGTTCAGCAAGGACAGCAGCATGAGCTTTGACGCAACCTATGTCAACGATATGGGCAACCTTCTGGGCGGCCTGGTACCTGGCGCAGACGTACATTTCTGGAACTTCGGTCTCAGAGGCGACGCGAAAATTGCCGGCTTTGGAATTAAGGGCGATATCGAACTCCAGACCGGCAAAATTACTGATCTGGGCGCAACTGACGATCAGAAATTCAAGGGCATAGCAGCTCTTGTAGGCCTCAGCTACAAGCTTGATCCTGTAACCCTCAGCCTCGACGCAGCTTATGGCAGCGGCGACAATGATGATGATAACGACTTCGAGACATTTGTAACAAGCCTCGGCGCAGACCAGCACTACACATATGTTTATGAGTATCGTACGGCCAATGCAGCAGGCAATGCCAATGGCGGTCTCGCAAACACCACCTATATAAAACTGGGCGCAGACATGGGCCTTATGAAGGACATGAATGCAAGCCTCAACGCTTACTATTTAAGGGCTTCTAAGAAGAATGTAAACGGCGACAAGGGCATCGGTACAGAAATAGATGCAAAGGTCACCTACAAGATCGACAAGAACCTTAACTACTGGGTAGAAGGCGGTTACCTCTTTGCAGGCAACTTCTACGATGCAGCAAAGGACGCTGACAATGCATATGCAGTAAGACACGGAATACAGCTCAACTTCTAAAAACCGTGACGCGTTACTCATTGCGCGTGATTAACAAAAGGGCGGGCCGAATTGGCCCGCCCTTTCTTTTTTGCTGAACAAGTGCAATTCTGTCATCCCGGCACTTGTTCCCAAGGATTCCGGGTCCCCCTTAGGAGGGGAATGATCCCATTAGCTCATCAATCTTTGTGCTTATATCTTTAGCCTGCATCAGCGATGTGCCGATTAGCATCGCGTCTATTCCGGCAGCATCAAGTTTGACCACATCCGCCTTGCCGTTTATTCCGCTTTCGCTCACAACTATTTTGCCCCGGGGTATGTCTTTCATAAGGCGCAGGCTGGTCGCAAGGTCGATTTTCAGTGTCTTAAGATTGCGGTTATTTATCCCTATGATGTCTGCATTTACCAGGAGGGCTTTTTCAAGGTCATCTTCATCATGTACCTCAAACAGGACATGCAGTCCCAATTCCCTGCAAAGGTGCAAATATTCTTCAGCCTGGTTCTTCCCAAGTACCGCAGCGATCAGCAATACAGCATCAGCGCAGTTGGCCCTTGTTTCATATATCTGGTATTCATCAAAGATAAAATCCTTCCTTAAAACAGGCTTTGTGACTATGTTTTTGACGATCTTGAGATATTTTAAACTTCCCTGAAAATAATTTTCCTCCGTTAATACGGAAACAGCACTCACAGGCTTCTCTTCATATATGGAAGCTATCCTGTTCAGGTCAAACTCTTCTCTTATAAGTCCAATTGATGGAGATGCCTTTTTTATTTCTGCAATGAGGCGTATATTCTTTCCCCTTGTTATTGCGCTTTTAAAATCCCTTGCGCAGTCAAGGTCCAACAGCCGGCCCTTTATTTCATAGATAGGTGCGATGCTTTTTGAATATTCCAGATGCTGACGTTTGGCGTCTATAATCTTTGCTAAAATATCCATTGCTTAAATCTCCTTTAATACAATCCAAGGATAAATTAGAAAGGCGGGCCTGGGCCCGCCTTTATTTGCTGACTGAAAAAACCTTTCTGGTACTTATAAGAATTACTTGTCCCCTATTTCTTTTTTACAACCTTTTTTGCAACAGCCTTCTTGGGCGCAGCCTTTTTCACTGCTGCCTTCTTTGGCGCAGCTTTCTTTACTGCTGCTTTCTTGGGTGCTGCCTTCTTTGGCGCAGCCTTCTTTACTGCTGCTTTCTTTGGAGCTGCTTTCTTTGCTGTCGTTGCTTTTTTAACTGCCATCTCTCCTCCTTGTAAAAAAAGTTTTAATTATTATAACAAACTTTCATTATGCTTTTACAATAAAATCGAAGAGGGAATAAAAATAGTGCTAAAAAATTATTAGCAAAGGCTTGCTCAGTAACTTTACATACATGCCCATGCCGGGTGGAAAAATGACTTATGGTTTGTCCTTTTTATTTTTGCAGAGCACCATTTCAAAATCCACAGATGCCTTGTAATTCGCGGTTTCATGTATTTTTTTATTGACAAGTTTAGCCTATAACTGGTATAAAGTGATACTCAAAAATTGCACATACAGTCTGTCTTTCAGACTTAATATCTTTAATCAGGAGGTGTAGGAATGAAACTTGGTGTTTTAATGAGTGACTTCAGGTCAGGCTCCGATGTCATTGACAGGATAAGCGCTGAAAAACTCGGCATTATTCTTGTGGGTAACGGTATCTATCATGCAACGGTCAAAGAAGGCGGCTCTGCATCAACAGTCCTCAGCAAATCCGCAAATTTTTATGTATTGGCTGACGACCTGGAGAGCAGGGGCTTCACCTCGGCAAATGTGGACAGCCGTGCAAAGGTTGTAACTTACAGCGACTTGGTTGATATTATATTTAACGACTACGAAAAAATAATCTGGATATAAAAAGGAGGTAAATATGGCAAAATTGACGATAGGCACTTTTTCTTCTCTTGTCGGTTCAGTGTCCCTTGACTTTGCAATCAAGCTCTCGGAAGCAGCAGTCAAGAAGGGACATAAGGTTGACTTATGGGTGTCCGGCAACGCGACAATGCTTTCCAAGAAAGGACAGAGGGCATTCAAGGATTATTCCGCCCTTCAAAAAACCGTACTGGAATTGCTTGCAACAGGCAACTTTCAGGCTACAGCCTGTGAAGCATGCGCTGAAGCGCGCGGTTATCACAAGGAAGACACGATGGAAGGCTTTAAAAGGCACAGCATGGACTGGTATCTCGCAAGCTGCTTTAGCGCTGATAGGGTCCTTCACATAGGAGGTGATTAAGGTGATAAAGAAACTCGGTTTTGTTGTCAGGACACTGCCGTACAAAATAGAGGGGTCCAGACTTGCAATGACCCATGCAATATCAAGCCAGACAGTAGAAATATACCTGGAAGACGGTGACAATGTTGAGCCTGTTGTATGCTTTATCGGAGACGGCGTCCTTAACTGCCTCAAGGGCCAGCAAGCCAATAAGCATTACGGCTTAACCAGTCTCGAACAGCATATAAAGAATTCGCTCCTGCTTGATTTAAAGGTCTTAATATGCAAGGAAGATGTAGATAAACTTGGCTTAAAGGAAGATGCCCTCATAATGGATGCAGAGGACATTGGAGGCGAAACTAACGCCCAGATCGTTCCTTTTAGTGAAATACAAAAAGCGCTGAACGAAGCAGATCATCTGATGTTCTGTTAAATAACATTTCAGGAGGAAAAAATGGCTGACTTAAAATCACAGGAACCCACAGAGACACTTGATGTCCTTGGCAGGGTTTGTCCCTATCCGTTAGTTCTGTCTAAGAAGAAGATCGAAAAAATGGCAGCAGGCTCGGTCCTCAAGATCCTTTGCGATGCACCTGCCTCTGCTGAGGACTCGATCCCAAGATATGCAGAGAAAAACGGCTTCCCTATTGAAGTCGTTAAACTCGAAGACAAGGGCTACTGGGAAATTTTCATCCAGAAGACATAGATTCAGCTGCAACAGCACAAAAAAAGGAACACCTTATAAGGTGTTCCTTTTTTTTGTAAAACAGGGCAGGGGGATTTCTATCTTCCCCTATCCGCTACATTTCAGTTATTGTGATTGCTGCCGGGGCGCAAACACTAAGGCATGTTTCACAAAAAACACATTCAGATGTCTGATAAGGATCACTCTTTCCATCAACGATCCTGAAGACTTCCTGTGGACAATTGCTGACACACTCCTCACAGCCCTCACACTTTGCCGCATCAACTGCTACGAGATACAATAGAATCACCTCCTTAATAGATAATATATTAATTTAAACGATTCGATTCACAAATGTCCATATACCGCTTGTCCCCTTAAAACATCCGCGCAGATCATTATTAAAGGCCCATTTCTTAATGAAATGGGCCCCTGAAAAACTAAATAACCTGTGTTTAGTGAGGGATTTCTAACCCGGCTGTGTCTTCCTTGACCGCAATAGCTACCTTGTAAAGCACTGTAAGCACCAGGAGCCCGATAGCATAAACACCTACCGTTATTAACAGCTCAGGGAGGGTCGGGGAATATTCGACCACTTTCTCAAACGGATTGGGTATAAATCCTCCGACAACCAGTCCCATTCCTTTATCAATCCAGGCGGCAACAAACACCGATAGGACAGCAATTGCCAGTGTGCTTTCATTCCTGCGGGTAGCAGGAAAGAGCAGAAGTCCAATCCCCAAGAATGCCAGCACAACCGCAGTCCACATAAACGGAACGAGCTTTGTATGTCCTTCAAGTCCGACAAAAAGGTACTTGAGAGGATGCATATGCCCCGGTATATTGCTGTAAAATGCGGTAAAAATTTCAAGCACAAAGAAGAAGACATTGATAATCATGGCATATGTAACGATCTTAGCCAATGACTGTATTGCCTCTTTACCCGGATCAAATTTGCTCACCTTTCTTACAATCAGGCACAGGAGAATAAGCAATGCCGGACCTGATGCAAAAGCTGATGAGAGAAAGCGAGCTGCCATTATAGCCGTAAGCCACAGATGCCTTCCGGGAAGACCCGCATACAAAAAGGCTGTTACCGTGTGGATGCTGGCTGCCCAGGGGATAGAGAGATAAATAAAAGGTTTTATCCACGCAGGTGGTGGTATTGCTTTGCGCTCAGCGCCCAAAGTTGTCCAGGCGACAAGGACATTAATCCCCAGATAGCCTAACAGCACTATCATGTCCCAAAACATGACTGAATTGGGCGTAGGATGCAGCATAACATTCATGACCCTCATAGGCTGCCCAAGGTCAACAAATATGAAGAGTATGCACATCAACACCGAGGAAATCGCTAGAAACTCTCCAAGGATGACTATCTTGCCGAACTGTTTATAGTCATGGAGGTAATATGGAATAACAAGCATTACCGCAGATGCAGCAACACCGACAAGAAATGTAAACTGGGCGATATAGAATCCCCAGGAAACATCTCTACTTAGTCCAGTTACTCCCAAGCCATTTATAAACTGATAGAGATAGGCAAGCGTTCCCACCCCTGCAATGCCAAGCAGCAGGAATAGCCATGCCCAGTATTTCTTACTTCCGACTAACGCCTTTTCAAGCATTTTCATTACCTCCTATCAAGTAGTAAACGCTGGGCTCTGTCCCAAGTGCAGGTTTGCGTCGAATAGTGTAACGTGAACCGATGATCTTCCTGATCTCTGAATTAGGATCTTCAAGGTCGCCGAAAACAATCCCTCCGTTTGATGCTTCTACACAAGCAGGTTTCTGACCAATAGCCAACCGCTCATAACACCCGGTGCATTTTTCGACAACGCCTTTTGTCCTTGTAGGGAATTCCAGGTTCTCCTTCTTGATAAAAGGTCTTGGGTCCTTCCAGTTAAAGCTCCTTGCGCCAAAAGGACAAGCTGCCATGCAGAACCTGCATCCTATGCAGCGGTGCATGTCCATCATAACAATCCCGTCTTTTCTCTTGAATGTTGCCTTTGTGGGGCATACCCTTACGCACGCTGGTGCCGCGCAATGGTTGCAAAGGACGATAAATGGTTTTTCCATGGCCTCATGAGATGCAAATTCATTCTCATTATCCGGGAATGTGGCCCCAAACTTTTCCTCCCAGATCCACTTCACTTCATCCTTTGGATTGCCCAGATCAGGGACATTGTGTATACTGTGGCAAGCCTCATAGACCTTTTTACGATCATCCTCTGTTTTAAACTTGCTCATATCAATA